>Ga0137430_1000010_pt1 | contig 126824 bp, 131 predicted proteins | sample EasRivERMZT754_2_FD_104651 | JGI IMG/M metagenome (GOLD analysis project Ga0137430, IMG submission 104651) | Soil microbial communities from meander-bound floodplain in the East River, Colorado, USA - East River MetaG ERMZT754_2 | ecosystem: Environmental > Terrestrial > Soil > Floodplain ...
AGGAAGAAATACTGCAGCAGTTGGAGTTCCTGAAGTACTTAGTATAGCTACAGCTAAAACAATGCTTAACCTTTCAGGTAATAATACTGGAGATCAAACAATCACTTTAACAGGAGATGTAACAGGTAGTGGTACAGGTAGCTTTGCTGCAACATTATCAAACACTGGTGTTACAGCAAATACATATAACAATGTAACTGTTGATGCTAAAGGACGTGTAACAGCTGGTTCAAATGTAGCCTATGGTACAGGTACTGTAACCTCTGTTACTGGTTCAGGTACAATTGCAGGTATAACATTAACTCAAGGAGGAACTGCTGCTGCTATAACATTAACTCTAACTGGTGCTTTAGTTGCAACAGGGGCTGCCTTTGGTTCTAAAACAGCTACATATGTTCTTGCTGCTCCTACTGCATCAGCTGGTACTCCTGATTTTAGACCACTTGTTGCTGCAGATATACCAACACTGGCTCCTATAAATTCACCAACATTTACTGGAGTACCATTATCAACTACTCCTACAGCAGGAGACAGTAGTACTAAGATAGCTACTACTGCTTTTGTGGCAGCAGCTATTACTACAGCTGGAGGTATCACATTTGCTTCTGCTATTCCTACTTTTACAGCAGGACCAAATTCAACAGTAGTAACTGGAGATACTCTTGAGGTTGGACTTGAAAAACTACAAGGGCAAATAGATAACAAACAGGCATTAGACAGTACTTTAACAGAACTCGCTAAATTGGCTTGGGTTTCTGGTACCCCTTTTGTTAAAATGAATTCTGATAGTACTTTTTCATTAGACACTAATACTTATTTTATAGTTACAAGTCAATCACCTAATCAAATTTATGCAGGGCCTGCTTCTGGATCTGGTACACCTTTATTTAGAACTATGGTTACTGCAGATATTGCTAATAACATAGTAACACTTGCTAAACTTGCTACTATAGCTACAAACAGAATATTAGGTAGAGTAACTGCTAGTACAGGCAATGTTGAAGTATTAACTCCAGCTAATGTTTTAACAATATTAGGAGCTACAACAACAGGAACTGCTTTACTTACTGCTCCTGCTAATACTTTAACTAATAAATTTCTACAAGTAAATGTTGATAGCACTGTTACCTGGAATGCTGCTCCTGCTCAAAGAACAGCTCTTGGTGCAACTACACTTGGTGCTAATATCTTTACCTCCCCTAATATCACCCTATCTGATAAGTTTCCAAGAGCAAACTATCTCGATAATACAGTGAGTTGGTTAGATGCTGCAGCAATGAGAGTAGCTCTTGGTGTAGGTACAGGTACAGGTAGTGTAACTTATGTGGATGCATTAGCAATAGATTCTGTTGGAACAGATATAACATCAAGTGTTGCTAATCCTACCACTACACCAGTAATAACACTTAATATCCCAGATGCATCAGTATCAAGCAGAGGAGCATTAACTTCAACTGATTGGTCAACTTTTAATAATAAACAAGAAATATTAGATGGCACAGGAGTAGTTAAATCTGCTGCTGGTACTATAGAATATTTGGTAGACACAACAGTAGGTAGAAATATTTTAACTTCTACTGATCCTACAGCTATTACTTTTTTAAGAGCTAATGCAGATAATACTGTATCATGGCTGACTGCTTCTGCTTTTAGAACTGCCATTGGTGCTGGTACAAGTAGTACATCAGGTACTGTAACCTCTGTTGGATTAGCTTTACCAAGTATATTTACTATTACAGTTTCCCCTATCTCATCCTCAGGAACATTGACTGCAACCTTAGCAACACAAACAGCTAATACAATTTTTGCAGGACCTACAGCTGGAGGAGCACTTGTTCCAACTTTTAGAGCTATGGTGTCTGCAGATATACCTAGCTCAGTAGCACTTGCAGGAAGTCCAACAACTACTACCCAAACAACAGGAGATAATAGTACTAAGATTGCTACCACTGCCTTTGTAGCAAATGCTATGGGTAGTTTTGTAACTTTAGGTACTGCTCAAACAATTACTGCAATTAAGACCTTCTCTACTTATACAGAGATGACTGGTATACTGTTACCTGCTACTGATTTTACAATTGCTTCAGCAACAAGACCTTCTATTGGCTCCAGCCCTACTCATGATGTGACAATAAGATCAGGCAATACCTTATCAAGCACTGCTGTTGCAGAACTAGATACTTCTTTATTAACAGTAAACAGAAAATATACTTTTCAAAATGGTAGTGGTACTCTTGCTTTTACTTCAGATATACCAGCAGGTACAGGAGGTACTGTAACATCAGTTGGAGTTACTACTCCTATAGGAACTGCAGGTACTGCTCCAGCCTGGTCTGTAAGCCAAGCTAGTCCAGCTCCAGTAATTACATTAAATATACCAATGGCCAGTGCTACTGGTGTTACTGCAGGATTACTGTCCAAAACTGATTATGATACCTTTAATGGTAAAATCAACTTTGCTTCTACCATCACTGGTTTTGCAGTAGGATCAAATACAACTGTGACAAGTTCAGACAGTTTAGAAGTTGCTATTGAGAAATTACAAGGGCAAGTAAATGCTAGACAAGCTACAATAACTAATCCTGTAACAGGATTAGGAACAGGAGTTAATGGTACTATACCAAAATGGACTGGAGCAAATTCATTAGGTAACAGTGTCCTGTCTGAAACTGCTTCTCTTTTAACTTCCACACTTGATATGACTATCAATAGTGTGAGAACAGGTAGAGGTATCAGTAGTAGTAATGCCAACAATACAGTATTTGGTGCACTTGCTTTAAACTTATGTACTGGTTGTGGTAATAGCACAGCAATTGGTTATGGTACTTTAGCAGCTGTTGTCAGTGCTAGTGAAAATACTGCTCTTGGTAACAATGCATTGGGTGCCAATATAGCCTGTTGTAACATAGCAATTGGACATCAGACCCTTACTGGTATTAATAATGCTGCATCCATAGAAAATGTTGCTATTGGAAATCAAGCTGGATATCAAACAATTACTAGTGCAGTTAATACAAATTCTATTAAAAGTGTTTATATAGGTCATGCTATAAGAACTGCTGCAATAGGTAGTGATAATGAAATAGTAATAGGAAATAGAGCAGATGGTGCTGGTACAAATAGTGTTACATTAGGAAATGCAAGTATACTAAAAACTATTTTAAGAGGTAGAACACTTATAAATGGTGCAGTTGATTCTACAACTCATGCTTTACAGGTTCTTGGAACAGCTAATGCTGGAGTAATGACTATTGATATGCCAGCTGTAACTAATAACCCACCAGCTGGAGTTCCTGATGCTCTTTTTATAACTGTAAGAGGACACAATGGTGCCTCAACGAATTATACCTCAGGAATAGGTGTTGTTATAGGTGGAAATCGTTCTGGTGGAATTTATGTAGCAAACTCTGCCTCATCAGCAGACTCAACCAATTCATTTGCTGTTGATGTAGAATTTAAGGCTAACTCAACTAGCAATACTGCTTTTAGAGTAAGAAAAGGAACCACAGTTGTCTCCAGCATATTAGATTCAGGGGCTGCTTTCTTTGAGCAACTGAGATACACAAGAGGAATTGAAAATACTTCTAATGCAGATACTATTCTTGATGCTGGTTTTTATCTTGTAGATAATGCTTCTATTACTCTTAATCTTCCTGGTGGAGGATGGTGGTATCTTACAGTTGAAAGACATACTACAAATAATTATGTCCACCAGACAGCAACATCATTTGGAGCAGGCAATACAGCAAATCAAGTATTCACAAGAGTTCTTAATGGTGGTGTATGGACAGCATGGGTACAAGTAGTAACTCAACCAAATGGAATGAAAGTATGGAGAGGAACAATAACACAATCTTCAACAGGTAATCCAACTGTAGTTGAATTTGAAAATACTTTTGGAGGAACAATTTCTTGGACAAGAACTGGTACAACAGGTTCTTATTTAGGTACATTAACAGGTATGTTTTCAGGCTCAAAAGGCTGGGTTCAGTGTACTCCTGGACTAACTAATGGAGTTATTCGTGCATACAGAACTACAGGTAGTCAAAATTCAATTACAATTCTTACAGCAACTGCCACTGGAACAGCATCTGATGGTATTTTAAATGAATCATCAATTGAAATAAGATCATACCTATAACAATTTAAAAAATAATAATCATGGGCATACCTAACAAACAAATAGGATGGAGTCAGGAAAGTAACCTGCTCTGGGAAGTCTCCAAAGAATTACAACGCTTACAAAGTATTCTTGGTAGTGGTAGTTTGAATACTTTTAAAAGCTTAACTGTTCTTGGTACTTCTGGACCAGCATCTCTCACAGATGGTGTGTTAAACATTCCTATATATACAGCAGGAGGTGGGGGTGGTGCGCTTGGTACAGCTTCAAATGGTTTATCTGTAGCACCAGCAGGTAATGTTATATTGGGAGGGCCACTCACTGGTAATACAACTATTACTGTAGGAGCTTTTCTTTTAGCACTTACAGGTAACTCACCTACATCTATACTAAGAGTTACAAACAGCAGTGCTACTACTGGATCACATGGTATTCAAGGAGTATCTGGTGGTACAAATAGCTATGGTATTTCTGGAGTGAATACTGGAAGTGGGGTAGGGGTGTATGCAGAAAGTTTTACAGGTACTGCAATAAGAGCAGTGTCACAGCAAGGTAATATTATACTTGATGGAACAATTACTCCTGCTAATAATAGCACTGTTCTGCCAATGATAAGACTATTCAGAGATTCATCAGGTGCAGGAGCTGTAAATGGGATAGGATCAAGTATTGATTTTTATCACAAAGTAGATATTGGAAATACTGTAATTGCAAATAGATTAATATCAAGATGGACTAATACTATAAGTTCTCAAAGAACTTCTGAAATCTCTTTCACTGGCTATTATAATGCTGGACTTAGAGATTTGATTACTCTGGCAGGAAGTGGATTAGTAAGACTAAATCAGTATGGTGTTAGTCAACCTGCAGGAACTGTAGATGTCTCTGCATTTGCTTTAAATATAGATGCTTTAGGTAATGTCCTTCAGGTACCTATTCCAAGCACTGATTTAGGATATCTAGGAACTCCTTTTAGTGGAACAATAACAAGTAGTAGTGGTGATGATACACCAATTCCTATTGCAAGTCAATTTATAGCAGGATTAATGTCTGCTCAACTTTTTAATAAATTGAATTCCTTTGTAGACACTAATTATGTACACAGAACAGGAGATGAACCTATTGCTGGTATCAAAACATTCAGTTCTATTCCAGTTGCTCCAGGATATTCTATTACAGGAGGGGGAGCGCCTAACAGAGTGTTACTATCAGATGGTGGTACAGCAAGCTTTGTAGAAGTAACATCAGGTGGACAGACAGAGGTATTCTCATGGAAATATGAAACAAATCTAGCAGCAACAGATCCTGGAAATGGTAACTTTAGAGGAAACAATGCTGTAGGTAGTGCAATAACACAACTTTATGTGGATGATTTAACATCTGTTGTAATAGCAGATATATCAGCTATGTTTGCTAAAGTGAAAGGAGATTGGCTTATTCATATCCAACAAACAAATGATGCTACAAGATATATACAGTTTAATACATCTACAGTATATGTAGACAATATTGGATGGTGGACATTACCTGTTACTTATATACAAGGTAGTGGTTTTCCTTTTACTAATGGACAAGCATGTACTTTTGTTTTTGTTAATCAAAATGCTGGAGCACCTCCTGCCACAACTATATTTTCACTGGTAGACTACAACATACCACCTACACCTGGTCTTAAGAAGTCTTTCAATACATTTATTGATACAGTTGATCTTGATGTAGGTGTATATAAATTTGAATGGTTATTTGGAGCAAGAAATCTTAGTGTGGTTCAGTCTGAACTGTCAATTGGTTTCTTAGGCACAGCTGCTGTCACTCCTAATAACATCAAGTTTTCGTGCAACGCACTCAAAGCAAATGATGTTGGTTCTCCAACAGCCTCCACTCAATCTTTTCAAAAAGGATTATTGAGTAGTGAATATATTATAACAGATAAGAATAATAGAAGCTCTGCAGCTTTTGCAATACAGGGGACTATACGTATCTTTGTACCTGGTACACTTACTCCAGCAATATCTAGTGCTGGTTTGAATTCAGGTACAGCCATAATTGAAGATAGACAATTTTTTCAAATAACAAAATTCAATATATAATGACTGCAAATAAACAAATAGGATGGAGCCAAGAGGCTATCTTGCTCCATGGCGTCTCTAAACAACTAGAGCGTCTCGCTAGCATCATAGGTGCTAGTGGTGGTGGAGGAGGTACAACAATCCCCACAGACTTGACATATACTGCAAGTGCTACTAATGGTTTACTAACCAGTAGTACAGGAGTTCTTTCTCCTGCTACAATTCCTTTGGTAACAGGAAGTTTGGCTGGGTTAATGTCTCCTACAAGTTTCAATAAACTTGCAGCTCTACCAGCAACTGTACCAGTTACTACTGTATATACTTTGTCAGCTCTTATGTCAAGTATTGTTACTAATAGGGTGGCAGTACCTGGATGGTCCTTTCCTGTGACTGCAGGCAAGAAATATAAAATAGAGATATCTGCACTCTACCAGACTGCTGCAGCTACTACTGGAGGAAGCATAGGTGTTGTTCTAACTTCAGGAACTGGTACAATACAAGGTTATTTGGAAGGAGATGTGTCTACAGCTGCTGCAGTAGCAACAGGATTGAGAGGAACTATATCAGCTATAAGTAGTAGTAATGGTTTAGCAGGTAGTTCTATATTCACAACAGGTTCTGCTTCAATTAATACACCTACCTATATGGGTGGTATACTTACTTTTACATGTATTACTTCTGGTCAGTTTGAGGTTCAGTTTGCTACTGAGATAGTATCTAGTGCTGCTCAACTAAACGCAGGCAGTATAATGATAGTGACAGAATATTAATTATCTTTGTATAACTTAACAAATTAGAATCATGCACTATCCAAATAAACAGATAGGCTGGAGCCAGGAGTCAATACTACTCCAGCAAATTATAAAGCAATTAGTTAGAATTAATAATCTTGCTGGAGGAGGTGGTACGCCTGCTACTACTACTAGTACAACTACATAAGTAATTTAAAACCAACTACATATGAGAGAATTAGCATTTATAACTGTATGTCCAGATGATCCTTACTATACATGGCAGGTTCATTTGTGGCTAGAGAGTTTAAGAGAAATTGGGCAATCAGATAAAGCTGTGGCCCTAATATTTACCCCTAATTATAGGGAGCAGAACCCAAAGTGGAAGCAGGTAGTAGATTTATATCCTGAAGCCACATTCAAATTTTATAAAGATGAAGATGATGTTACCTCTCTTATTGGTATTTATATCCCTGTGTTGCGACCTTACACGATGTGGAAGTTCCTAAGAGAGCATCCCCAATACAGTAGTAAAGCAATATTCTATTGTGATAGTGATATATTATTCACAAAAGATTTTAATGTGGATAAATACTTAGATGATGATGTGCATTATCTATCAGATACAAATAGTTATATTAATGCTACATATTTTGACAGTAAGGTAAGAGATGTTATCCCTGAAAAGCTGGAAGAATATAAGGCTAGAGATATTCTCGCTGAACTAACCAGTCTAATAGGAATAGATAGAGCTACTTGTGAAGCAAACAATGATCACTCAGGAGGAGCACAATACTTATTAAAGAATATGGACAGTGCCTTTTGGTCTAAAGTAATGAATGATTGCATTTTGATACGCACATATCTTCAGAAGATTAATAGAGAATTTTTCCTGTCTGAGGATGCTGGTTTCCAGAGTTGGTGTGCTGACATGTGGGCTGTTCTATGGAACCTCTGGTTAAGAAACCAGAAGACCATGGTTATACCTGAATTAAATTTTGCTTGGTCTACTGACCCTATAGATAAACTGGAAACTACTACTATCATGCACAATGCAGGTATAGTATCAGAAACAGGTAATGGTTATCCTGCCTTCTATAAAGGAAAGTATCATATGGGAGCTAATCCTATGCTTGATACACAGATAGATACAGTATTACAAAACGAAAACTCTCAAAAATATTGCACTTGGTTCTATGCAAAAAAATTAAAAGAACTAAACGAGAAGTATAAATTAGTATATTAACCCTAAAACAATTTTATTATGTTCAATAATCTTAATAAGAAAGACTTAAAAGCTTTTGTCAGAATCGATGGTACTGGCAGAGTTGTTGCAGGTAGCTTAATCCTAAGAAAAAATAAGCCCAAAGTAGGTAAATGGAGAGAGATTCCAGCACATGAGTGTTGTCCACCACCAACTACTGCTGCTCCTGCAACTACCACAACAACCACTAGCGCAGCTTAATCATCATGGCACACGAATCTATTTTTCCACAGTCTATGATGGATAATGCAGAAATGTCCTTGGAAAGTGTGGCAGCTAAGCTGACATATTTTCAAGTACAACTGCAATTTCTACATTGGCAGACTCATAGTTTTGCTGAACATCAGGCACTTGGGGGGCTCTATGACTTTGTAGGGAAACTAAAGGATGAGATAGTTGAGAAACTAATGGGCTATGCAAATAGAAGAGTAGGCAACTTTAGGCTAGAAGCTATTTCTAGTGGAGAAAGTTCATCGACTGTAGTTAATTCACTTGTTACTTTTGCCTATAACTTAATTGAATGGGCAGGAGAAAATCATTATTGTGACATTGAGAACCTGGCTCAATCTCTTTCTGGAGAGGCAGCTAAAACCAAGTATTTATTGACATTAACGTAATGGATTCAAATACAAATGCAAATAACGCTGCTGGCATTTATGCCAGTGGCTTTGCATTTGGTAGAAATCCCACTCTTGCAGTTTGTTGTACGTACCATATATTTAGAGCATTAGATTATACTTCAACAACTAGTACTACAAAAAAACCTACTACTTCAACAACTAGTACTAGCTCTAGTACCAGTACCAGTACCAGTACTACATTAGTACCAACTACTACTACAACAACCACTATATTAATAACCACTTCTACAACTACTACAGTACCAACAACTAGTACTACCACTACACCTATACCAACAACAACTACAACAACTACTATAGCACCAACTACTACAACCACATCATCATCAACATCTACTACAACTAGTTCATCTACAACTACAACAACTACTACTATAGCACCTACAACAACTACAACCACAACTGTACCACCTACTACTACTAGTACTACAACTCCTATACCTACCACCACTACTACTACCACTGTTGCTCCTACTACTACAACAACAACTATAGCTCCAACAACAACTACAACAACCACACCTGTACCTACAACAACTACAACTACAACTCCAGAACCTACAACAACTACTACTACTACTCCTGCGCCTACTACTACAACAACTACAACTGGTTTTCCATTTAATCTTTCTGTAGGTAATGCTTCACCAACTACTACATGTACTTTTACTACGTATCCAAATCTAAGATATTCACGTACTGCACTTCCATTGATAAGTGGACAAATAATATATACAAACCCTGCATGTACTACTGTTATGAATGGTGCCGCTAACTATTATAAAGAACAAATATCTCAAATTGCTTGGAGAGTAGGTAGTGGTGGAGCTCTTTCCCTTCCTAATGATTGTAATACAACAACAACTACAACTACAGCACCACCTACCACAACAACTACAACTACAGCACCTGTTTCAACTACTACAACTACTACAACACTAATTCTATTTACTTTCTTACCAGAAGATCCTAATCTTACTTATTTGGCAAGCAGAATTTATGATCCAATTGCAGACGTAACTTATATTTATGGAAACTTTACAGGATATAAAGATGCTGGAGTAGATAATTTTGATACAGTTCGTTTAATAAAACTAGATACTGATTTACATGTACCTGGTGGTTTTGATACTGGTACTGGATTTAATAGTGATACTGACTTATTTTCTCAAATATTAATTCATCCTGCTGATGGTAAACTAATTGTAACAGGAGCCTTTAGTAGTTATAATGGTAGTGGTATATCAGGAATTGCTAAAATAGATGTAGATGGAACAGTTGATGGTCCTTTTAATGCTGGAGGAACAGGATTTGGTGGTTTTCCTGGAAAAATGGATATTGGTTATGATGGTACAATTCTTGTTCCAGGAAGTTTTGGCTCTTATAATGGTAATGCTTATCAAAACCTAATAGCAATAGACCCTTCTAGTGGATTACCTACTAGTGCTGTTTTTGGAGTACTTGATGGTGTTACATTTAGTATAAGTGCTTCTAGAACTTTTGGAGATACTTATATGATTGTTACAGGATCTTTTGATAGTTATTATAGTAATTTTGGTTATGGTGGAATAAATAAAATAGATTATATTACTGGATTTTCAGATAGCTCTTTTAACTCTGGTGGAGATGGTTTTGCTCCTCTTGCTGCTGGTACTCCAAATTTTGTAGTAAGACTTAATGAAGACACTGATGGATCAATATATGTAGCAGGAAGTTTCACTACATACAATGGTGTTTCTGAACCTCGTATTATAAAATTAGATTCATTAGGGGCTAAAGTGGCTGCTGCTGTTTTTGATGCAGGAGGTGGGTTTAATCAAGCAGTGACTAATATTGAAGTTATCTGGGATAATAGACTCTTTATAGAGGGGCAATTTTCCAATTATAATGGTACAGCATGCTATGGTTTGGTTATATTAAATTCTGATGGTACAATACTATATGCAGCACCTGTACCTTATTATACTCCTTTTACAGTAGGAGACAATGTTTATGGTAGAACAGATGATGAAGGTTTACACATTATATTTACAAAACCATAATGGAAACAGTTAAGAAATTTTTTCCTGCAGTGCTACCAGAGAATGAAGCTGTTTACTTTGCTTCACTAAAGGGAGTGATTGAATCTGTTGATGAACTAAGCGCACTGGAAGTAGTGAAGACACCTAAAGCTTTTAACTTTAGACTCATACCAAGCTTACCTAAATATACTAACATGCTTATAGAAGAACTCATTAAGTTTCATAATATAATTGGTGTTAGATTAGATATGAGTAAGAGTATTAAAACTTCTGGCACTATTACTTTCGTAATTACTTTTAATTAATTAACTTTGTTAATTAAAAACCTTTAAAACCAACAACTATGGCAACGTATGATCCAAACAAGACGTACACATGGAGTCCTGAAACAAAGTTTCTGATCTCTGGGCAAGACTTTAGTCTTATGTTACACGCTGTTAGAGGGATTCTCTCTACAAAAGAAGCGACCAACACAATTTTGTGTTATGAATTGAATAAAAAAATTGAGGCAATGCTAAGCGATGCTGTGACTGAAGGAAAGGTAATAGAAACCCCTCCTATGGAAGCAATGCAAGGTGGTGTTGAACCACAAGAGGTAACAGAAGCAACAGATTTAAAGTTACCAAAAGAAAAATTTAGAAAACCCACTGTGGTAAAGTAAAATGAAACAAGTCCCCAAGGCTAAGGGAGGGTGGATAGCCAAAGCTGCAGCCTCTATTAAACGTAGAGGCACTAAAGGAAAGTGTACTCCTATAACCAAACCAGGTTGTACAGGACGTGCTAAATCACTCGCCCTTACTTTTAAGAAAATAGCCAGAAAGAGAAAAAAGAAATGACAAAGAGTACCAACCCTAGAAATGCAGTTAGAAGAGCTAAACTTAGAGGAGTTACAGTATCTGAACTTATTCTTATCGAGCAAGAAGAACAGATAAAAATAGATCAAGGATTTAAATGGTGTAATTCTTGTAAAGCCTGGCTTTTAAATTCAGAGTTTGGAAAAGCTCATTCATATTGTAAGCAATGTTGTAGAGATAGAAGTAATGCAAAATATGATCTCTCTAAACAAAGAGAAAGAATTTTACAAAAGAACTTTGGTATTACAAGTTTAGAATACAATCTAATGTTGGCTGATCAGAATCACAGTTGTTATATCTGTCACATACATGAAGATAAATTAGATAGATCTCTTGCTGTAGATCATGATCACAGCACAGGAAAAGTTAGAGGACTTCTTTGTGGAACTTGTAACAGATTTCTTGGTCAGATTAATGATGATGTACATACAGCTGAGAGGCTTGTAGAGTACTTAAAACAACATCAAAACCTTTAAAAAAATTGCTAAAAAAAGAAAAGGAAAATGAAAAAAGTTGTTAAGAAAGCACAGAATGGTGCTAAGGCTACTAAAGATAGTACAGACTATTTTAATAAAGAAGCAAAGAAGAATTTTCAAAAAGCTTCTGATAGATATGGTTCACCAAGTCTTTCTAAGGAAGCCAGTAAATATAGTGACAAAGCTATATCAGCACAAAAATCTTCTTTAAGACAATCTAATAAAGGTAAACCAGGCTATGATAAGAATGGTTATCCTATTAAAAAGAAATAAAACTTTTAAAAAAATTGCACGTAACAGAAAGAAAAAATGAAAGAGAAACCTAAATCAAAGAAAAAGAATACAGCTCCTGCGAGAGATGTGATTCCTGGGTATAGATTACCCACAATGAATGCTAAAAATGGTAGGAGATTAACCACTAAAAATAAGTAATCATGAAGAAGATTAAGAAAGCTCAAGCTGGAACTAAAGAAACAGCAGCAGAACATGATGCTAAGGCAGCTGCATTCTGGAAAGGAGTTGGTAAAAAAGTGGGTGATACTAAATTAAAAGATGTTCCAGGAAAAACTGTGAAAGTTGTTAAAAATGTAGGTAGTAAATTAATAAATTCAGGTAAATTGGGAGAAGCAGCTGAAACTACAGCCAATCTTGTTACTGCAGGATACTATGGAAAAGCAAAAAGAGCTATGGGAATTAAAAAGAGTGGAGGTAAAATGTCCTATAAAGCTGGTGGTAAAATGAAAAAATGTAAAGGAGGTTGTTGATATCATGAAAGAGCTACTCACATTGCTATTCTTTCTTGTTGTAGCAGGTGCAGCATTGTATTTTTTTAACCATAAAAACGATGATGAGAAATGAAAAAGATTAAGAAAGCCAAAAATGGTGATAAAGTTGTAAGAAAAACAGTTGTTGATAAAACTGCTGCAAGAAAACCTAATGCCCCTCTAGTCTTGAAGAGAGAGAATGAAGCAGATCTTACAGTACAAAGAAATGCAGCCAGAACTCATGACTATCACAGACAGTTAGATGTTGCTGCAGCAATGAAGTATCCTAAAGATGCAGACATGATGATGAAAGCTGCCAGAACTGATGATAGTTTAGCTACTGATGCTAAAAGAAAAGCTAGAGCACTTAAAGTTAAACCTAGATTTCCACAAAAAAAATCAGGTGGTAAAGTTAATAAAAAGAAATAATGCAATCAGGTAAACCTAAAAAAGCTCCTAAAGTTTCCAAGTATGACTTGGATAAGAACTATATGAAGGAGCATGATAAAAATGTAAAGAAAAAAAATCCTATGTCTCCTATGAGTAAGAAGAGACTATCAAAATAAATTCTGTGTTTCGTGTTTTTCATGCTTTGAGTGTTTAAGAAGAAAAAGCCAGCTTAATTGCTGGCTTTTTTGATTATAGTTCATCTTTTACTTGCTTATAATAATCAGTTACAAAATGTGGATGTAATACTATGTCTCCTTTAGTATCATCAAGTATCTTATCTGCTGTCTCTAAAATTTTTTCATTTGTTTGTGTACCAAGCCCTGAGACATGGAATGTACCCATTCCCCATCTATATATCATGGTATAATGTATAGGTGTTGTATATATCTTGGAGTTATGACCAAAAGTAATATCACTATCCTCTCCTGAGGACGTGTTAGGAAAAGTAATTCTATCCAAGTATTGTTTTGTATAAACATTCCCATTGTTAACACTGCCTGCTATACCATCATATTTATTGTTAGTAAACATATACATACCCTGACTCCTGTAAATATCAAACCCTGGATGATTCAGTATATCCCCTTTGGTCTGTCTGAGGGCATAAGGCATCAGTAAATCATCATCATCTAACCTATAGATATAATCATTTTTACATTGCTTATATCCCCACTCAAGCTTGGCTGATATAGAAGGAAACCTGGTCTTGTGATTTATAATGACTACCTGTGGGTGATCATAGATATAATCCACCTCAGGATTATCATTGATAACAACCATTTCACAATCTGTAAGATCGTCCTGAGATAGGAAGGATTGTATTGCTTCTTCAAGGAGGTGATGTCTTTTGTAAGTTAATGTTAATACACTAATCATAATTTCCATTTTTTAGTTTCTTATTCCAAGTAGATCCAGGTTCCCAAGATGCTAAGGTATCATGTTTAAAACAATCGTTTTCCATATCTTTCCAATTAACTACTTGTAAATTAATATCATTTAATTCTTCTCTAAGTGCATCAACTGTTGATGTATTAGGATGAAGTCCAAGATATTTACAGATCACTTCACTCCACCAATTTGGACCAATCCATTGACCCTCATGAATTATATTATCAATCATATTTCCTAAAAGGAAATGGTCTTTCTTAAAACCAAATATACCATTTGATAGTGCAGTCATTTTATAAGCATCACTATAAATAATGAAACCATCATGGTGTTCGTGTGCTATAACATCTGAATGAAATCCATTTATCATTTTAAAGTCAGCATCTAAATAGATTCCTCCAAATTTATAAACTACATACATTCGTAACAAATCTGCCTTGATTGCTGGCTCTTTATAACTATCATATATTCTTTTAAGATTTTCTGGTAGCTCAGGTAGGTTATCATCAGTCCATAGATAGTAATTGAAATCTTTATGATGTTCCTTTATCTCATCCATATAATTTTTTATATGCTTTGGTATTCTAGTATCACTTACCCAAATCTGATGTATGTTTTTTTCTATCATTTACTTTATATATAAAATGTAGATTAGTTTTAATTACATCCTCAGTATACTCAGATATAACTTCGTTATCTATATACTTATCAATTACATTTCGTATGTTACCATAGTTATAATCATCAAAAACAACAACTCCATCTTTTGTAAGTAGTTCTTGTGTAAAAGTAAAATCATTTTCAACAGTTGTAGTATCATGACCTCCATCAATATGAATCAAATCAAATGTATGTAATTCATTAGAAGCTACGTACTGTCTTAATGTTAGATTACTATCACCATATATCTCTGTTATCTTTGTATTTGGATATGCATTTTTAATATACTCTATACATGGTTTAGTATATGCATGACCATTCAAATCAAAAATCAAATACTCTGCTTCAGGATTAGTGCTGACCATAAGTAATAAACTATGGCCAGCATTAACTCCTATTTCACATATTTTTGATTTGTTTTCAGACAGTTTTAGTAGATTGTATATCTTACTTTCGTTTATAACATCTGTAAAGTTATCAGATGATACATCGCATATCAAATTACCTTCTACTCTTTCTCCAATTCTATCTAATATGTCAGCTATATTAGATATGTGGACTTTAACTTCTTGTTTTATTAAATCAATCATATTACCATATGTGTGCTATGTCATCAATACTTATTAGAATGACATCTTTATCCTCTGATAAAGGAATCTTCATTACTCTGCTAACTGAACCAGGGTCAATCATAACCTCATCTCCCTCGCTCAGTTCATCAGTTACACCACTACCTACAGCATAGACTACTAGTCTGCCATATTTTCTCATCCTTTCTTTCTCTTTGAAAGCTTTAGTCTCTTCATCCAGGATGATAGAACTGTTTTCTTCCTCAGGGAGCTCGAGATATACTCTACGCCCCAGCAGTTTCTTGAACTCCATCTTTTACAGGTATTGAATTATGTGCTACTAATGGTTCATCTACTGAAGCGCATCTATAGAAACGCTCTCCATCTTCCTTAGACAGGTAGATTTCTGATTGATACGTATCTCTCTTACGTGTTACTCCAGATACCTTATTGTTTCTGGGGTTAATGTTAGGAGTTTCCTGTGTTCTCTCGTGTATGTCATTCAACAACACTAATACTGAGCCATCAGCCATCTCAACGCTTCTGATTACAGCATTTAAATTGAAACTATCTCTCTTGTATGAGTAGATAGGTTCTTCATTTGGTCGAGAGGGAGCCCCATTGGCTACAACCTCACGTCTCGTGTAGAAAAATTGTGTTCTCATTGGTTTTTGTTTTAAGCTTTTATAAAATCTAAGTAATATTCTTGTCCAACTTCAAAATGGTCTTCTCTGATAGTTGACATTTCAATAACTCCTCCTGGAGTTGCAGCAAAGAATTCTTTATTTTCTTCACTACCATTTGTTACAACATTGAATTTTGCTGAATATAGTATAGGATGTCCTCCCCAACCAACTCTTTTAGCTACTTCTATACATTGGAATTTTGCTCTTGTACTCATTTTTAAATAATTTAATTGTTAATATTCTAGTTTATAAATACTTGTTATTTTTTTACCAGCTCTATTACTTTTTAGCCTTGTAATAGTTGGTAAAGACAAAGGAGAAATTGTAGATAGTTCCATTAAAGAATTGCTCTCCCAAGATTCATTAGTTAACAAATTAACTAACTTACATTTAATTCTAATTGGAGATATTTTTCCTAGATTTATCTGTCTTAATTTCTCTTTTGTTACTTCTGATAATACTTTACCAGTATGTGCCTCACTTAATCTTTTTTTAAAAGCTTCTGAACGTTTTTTCCCTGTTGTTGCTAGAATTCTTTTCTCAATAGTTTCTTTAGAATGTTTTCTACCTAATTGAGAGTTTCTCATTTTAGTTCTAGTTTCTTCTGAAAAATTAATTCCACTAAGACCATCTCCCCCTAGAGTACAGTTTAAACCTTTAGTATAACTATTATTTTCTTTTATATGGTATTTTTCTAATATATCTAAGTTATCATCAAAAACAAGGATTGTTTCTATTGTTTCAAATACATGATTTTGCCAACCATACTTTAATAAAGAGGCATATAATCTTGTCTGATTTTTACAGTTTAAGTATTTATATTTACTCATTCTTGTTTCCAGATCAATTGTCTTCCCAATATAAACTTTACCACTTGGGTTTGTTATTTTATAGATATATCCTACCATAATATTAATTATACTCCAGATCCAGAATTTTTCCAACGAGATCACTTCTGTGATTCTCTTTAAGTTTAATCCACTCTATACCATCTAGCTTTTTACTTAGCTCAATAGCATAGCTAAGCCCATTATAAGACTCTTTGATATCTTTTTGTTCGTTATCACCATTGATGATAATCTTACCTGTCTTACCAAGTCTTGTTAAAAGGGACAACATCTCATGTTTAGTGAGGTTTTGTGCTTCTTCTATAACAAGAACATCATTGATAGTTTTCCCCCTAACAAATTGTACTGGAAAGGCTTTGATCTGTTGTGTCTTAATGTAGTCCAAGATTCTAGTCTTGTCATAACACATCATCAAATTTTCTTGGAAGGCTTCCAAGTATGGATCGAATTTTTCTTTAAGGTCTCCAGGTAGGAAACCTAAGGAATTACCAACTTCAACTGCAGCCCTTGTCACATAGACAAGTTCACATTGTTTGGTCATCAAGAACTCAAGTGCAGTATTAGCACATACTAATGATTTACCTGAACCTGCTCTCCCTGTGACTACAACAACCTGATTATCGATTATCAGTTGCTTCGCTTCTTTCTGTTCCTCATTAAGAGTAACATTAAAATGAATATCATTTTTTCTGGTTCTGTTTGCATCTTTCATGACACGTTGAATTTAGTTAATACAAAGTTAATCCTTTCTTGGTACTTTTCATTAACAAATCCCCTTGTTTTTTTATCATGACACTCTAGACATACCAGTAGAATGTTTTCTGGTTCCCACGTTAAGTGTGGATACTTATTCTTCTCTAGCAGATGATCAAACATATATGTAAGAGGTTCTTGGCCTAAAGTCTTATTACATATCTCACATACATGTGGTTTCTTCTTCCATATAGACATAAAGAATTCGTTTCTCCTTTGTGCACTATTCTGTTTCCTAATCCCATCCCTAACTGGCTGCCTTAGGACTTTCTTACTAAAGGGAGTACGAGGGCTGTGCGACTGACACAACCCTTTACTCCACACAGGGTTGTTACACCCTGTTTTACTACATGTTTTCATAACAGATGACTACCTTGAAAATCTCCTCCTGTATGGTTAGCACCCTTTCTATTAAAGATTGCTCCTACAGTAGTAAATTCAACTACTTCAACCCATTCAGTAACTGGACGAGGAAGTATAACTAACTGTCCAATCCTATCACCAACATTATAGAGAGCTGTAGTATCAACATCATCCACATCTTCTTTACCAAAACAGATAAAATCATATGTCTCTGATATGTTACCATCAGACAGATCATTTGGAATAGAGGCAAAATATCCAGCAGGCTTGAACCTAAGAATGATTTCATCTTTATCATTAGGATTGACAATTCCTATAGAGCTTGCCAACAACAAATCCTTCTTATAGTTATTACTCCTTGGAAATATCAAACCAACAAATCCCTCAGGGACTTCAATAGCTATTCCTGTTCCATACACAACATTACCTGCCTCATCAAACACCTTAGATATGGCAACAAGGTCCATACCTACATCACCTGGCTTCATATACTGAGGAATATGAGCTTCAGGTACCAACTTCTTGATTTTTGCTTTCATCTTCTACTAAATTTTTATTTCTCAATTTGTCAACAATGGCTTGTTTTACCTCATTGTAGAAACCCTCTTCAGACAGTAAGTCTATAAAATCGTCTAGGGAATGTTTAACCTCATTAAAAGTAAAGGTACTGCCATATTTTCTTCCTAACTCAAGATCGTTGAGTAGGTCCATTATCTCTCCTCCCTTGTCTATCCCTAAACCATAAATTATGGTAAAAGAGCATAATTTGAATGGAGGGCCCATTTTGTTCTTTATTACCTTAATTTTGGTAATATTCCCAATGGTCTCATCCCCATCTTTAGCAAGAGTCTTAGATACTTCAATTCTTACATCAGTGTAGAATTTAAGAGCATGCCCACCCTGTGTCACAGTGGGATTTCCAAACATTACACCAATTTTCTCTCTAAATTGAGAGATTACAATCATACACACGTTATTGTCAGCACATGCAGTTTTTAGTTTTGGATAAGCGTTATTATTCAATACCGCCTTCTTACCAATAGCACTATCACCTACATCACCATCTACCACCTTTTTAGGCATTAGCGATGAGTCGCTGTCAATGATAATTAGGTCAATTTCTCCAGTTTTGATGAGTTCCAGAGCTATCTGGAAGCCTTCTTCACCATTACTAGGCTGAGCTACAAGCATTTTGCTTATATCCACACCAAGGGCTTCAAAATAGATTTTATCAACAGCATGTTCGCCATCAATATAAGCTACTGTTCCTCCTTGTTTTTGACATTCTGCAGCTGCATGGGCACATATGGTAGATTTACCTGTGCCTTCCCACCCCATTAATTCGTAGACTTTTCCCCTAACAAATCCTCCTGTGCCTAAAGCTATGTGGTCAAAGCCTATGGATCCTGTACTGAATACATCATAGTCTCCCATGATGCCATCATCTAATGTTAATACAGTTCCTTTTCCATAGGCTTTATCCAGCTTTTCTATGGCTTCCTCTAACTTGCTTTTTCCAGTACTAACTGGTTGCTTCTTTGGTCCTGCCATTTCATTTGTTTTTCAATTGTTTTCTCATCTTCAAAGATGTATCTATACTTCAGAGTTTTATACTCGTCTTCTATAAAATGATCAGCTTTCAGAGCTCTAAAGAACTTGAAAGTATCTGTAGTTTCTACAGCCAGAATGAAGTGAGTTTCACAATAACCACATACTACTCCTTGATAGCTTTCATGTACTATCAGAGTATCCTTAAACGTCTGGAACAGCTTTTCCATGATGTAGTTCTTTTAAGTCCTTTTCTGCTTTCTCCCACCAATCTTTCTCATATCCATATTCATTCCTACATTCATCATTTTTGCAGGATAAGTGCTTTATAAAATACATTGCACTTGTCATTTCACAGAACTTAATAGTCTCTTCTGTACCAAACTGGCCTTTCAGCCTATCCAAAATTTCTTGGTTATACATACTGTTTTAATTTAACACTGGTTAATACTTCTCTTTCTACATCATAGGCTTCCCAGACTTCTTGATCTGGACCTAATACAAGACCTATTTTATCTTCCCAATAGTTAATTAGGTCTTTGGTTTTGTTAAAAACTCTATATTGCAAAGACACCTCGTCTGTTACAACCCCACTACGCATAATCTTTGTTGTTTTAGGAAACTCTCCTTGAAATTTCTTAGAAGTTTTTGAATATCTGCCTTGTTTTACCAAGTCAAAATCATCTATGAATCTCTTATCAAGTTTATATACAACAACAACGAAACCTTTCCCATAATCATAGTCATCTACGATATTGGTAGTTCTTTCATATTCTTCGTTCAAGAAAGCCCTGAAAGTATGTAAATTATCAGGCTTGAACAGTAAATACACTGAATTCAGATAAGGAACATCTTGATCCTCATCATATTCATACGCATTAATAAACCCATTCTCAGTAAGTTTCTCCTTTGAAATCTTCAGTGTGGGGAGCATAAATACTGTAGAAATGGTTTTTTTAAGTGGTTCCATTAGATTTAATGTTAACGAATCCTTTGGATTCATAATTCTTTTTGCTAATAGACCATATGTCATTTTCCTGGGCCCATTTCAGCTCCTCAATCAGTTCTTTCACTCCAGGATACTGTCTGTCTCCTTTTGTGAAGCCTCGATAAGCATCATACATGTCCTTATACTCTAATGTATAAATGAGTGGACTGTAATAATTAATGCTGTCACATACAATAAACTGAGGATACTCAACATGATACTTGTACCAAGGACTGGTTTTCTGTTCAACCAGCCACTCTATGGCTTTAAAATACAAAAGTGCTTGGATATAGGCTCTTCTATATAAGTAGTACTCATTATAGAAGTTCTCTACAGACCAAACACATTTTAAATCATATATCATTATCCTTTTCTCGTTGTGATCAACAATAACTTTGTCAAGCATTGATTTGAACTTATGTCCATCAACAATATAGTCATCTACTACGAATTGATTAGATACAGTATATCTACTGCTGGTCACCATATTAATGATGTCCTTAGTAAATTCATTTGTCTGTAACTCTTCAACAATTTTTTCAGCATTGGTCACATCCTGAGTTGTTATTACAGTAAGATTTCTGGAGCGTACCTCTCTGATCTCTCTGTAGTAAATCTCAGCATCACTGCCAATAAACTTATTCAATACTGTTTCTTCAGCAAGTTTGAACCCTGAAGCTATATAAGCCTCATGTGCAAGATCTTTAAATTCTCTGGTTACTACACCAAATCCATCTGTTGCTTCAGTAGTGACTTTATACAGAGCTTCGACGAATTCTAACATTAGTCCTGTAGGCACTGATGCTGTTGAGGACATATAGAATCTGTTGTCGAACTCTTCTGGCTGTAGCAATAATGTTTCTACAAGCCTACCCATGTTGGCAGCAAGATTTTCTTTCTCTTCTACCTTTTCACGTAACACGTACTTTTTGTAGTACTTTCTTCTATCTAAGCTAAAATCCTTTAGCGAAGAAGAGCTATCTGTTTCGATAGCTCTATATTTACGTTCTTCTGCTGTTTTGTTTACTCCCTTAATCATGTTCTACTAAATTAGGTATCCATTTATAAGCGTTTAAATGATAGCTTTTGCCATCTTCAAAATTACTTTTATACTCTTTAGAAGTATAAACTAGTTTGTCTACTAGATCTTTTGGGGTAAGGGTCATAACTCCTCCCTCGTACACGACATTAATGTCCTCCATATTTTTAATAGCTTTCTTTACATCATAGTCTTTTAAAAATATGTTGCCCTTATGGCTGCTGGTTACTTTTCTTCTCATTTTTTGTGTTTTTATTATCGATTAAACTTTTTGCATCGTGGCAAGTTTTACATAGCACCTGGAAATTATCAACCTCACAAAACAATCCCTCTATAAAACTAGGCAAATCTGCAGCACATGTCAGGCTGCCTACAGGAACTATATGGTCCACAGCTATTTCAGTAGCTTTAAACCAGTTCTTGCAGTGATTGCATTGGTACTCATATTTTTGTCTTGTATTAGTTCCCACATATTTACGTTTAGCACGATCTCTACATAGGGTTATTGGTCTCCAGGCTAAGCTCCTCTTTCTGAGTGTGTTTCTGATGAACTGCCAGAAGACAGCCTCACTCATTGTACCTGCATTTCTATTTTTAATTACTTTACTCACTCTCTTTGTTACTGTTCTTTTCATAATTAAAAATTTAAAGAAAGGGGATTTAAAGTTACGAAAACCTAACCCCCTTTCAAAGGATTATTGAACTAAACTTACTCTCTTACTGATAGTTTTTTTCATTTCGTTTAATGAAAGAACTATACTGTTAATCTCTGCAGTAGAGATGGAAGGAAGATTGTAAGAATACTTTTTAGACTCAGTTGTGAACCCTTCCTTAGCTCTGTCAGCTAATTCTTCTAGTTCTCTGATAGCGTAGTCCTCATCCAACTCAAGAGTATCAAAGTCCACATCGTGCAGAATTTTGGTAGCTTCTTCAGTTGGTACAGTCATTATTGGAAGATACTCATAGCATCTACCTTTGTGAGTACCAATACCCACAACTTTCATTGGATTAATCAAGATGAGGACTGATGTGTCACCACATCCTACATAATGAATCTGATCTGCTGTGAAATGCAATCCTGCATGAGCACAGTCAGCTGTACTCCAGTTACATTTCTCCATAGGCATGTTCACTACCTGTCCTACTCTGATATCAAAGGTACCAGTATGAGCATCTGTGAATCTATTCTCTGCCATATTTGGTAGGTCAAGATACAAATCCACTAAATCTCCAACAATAATACTGTTAGTAGGAGTTTCTTTAAGTTCTAAACAATATTCTCCACCTTTCTGTACAACTCTGTAGGCGCTAGGATTCTTTTTCCACACAGCTTTTACCTTGTTATAAGCATTGCTTACAAACTGTACAAGCTCATTGTCTTTCCCAGCAGGCAGAGTTACCACATTTCTAAGTGCAACAAAGAAACCTTGCTTAGTAATTCTGAAACTGTTGTCAGTCAAGAAGTTATACAACTGTGCTGCTACTTCAGCTCTTGGATTCAAACAACACCACATAAAGAAATTCTTTAGTGATTGATACTCTTCATCTGCTTCTAAAGCATCTTCAATATCATCAAGAGGTGCATTTTTGTATTTCCCAACCACTTCAGTGAATTTCCCAACTAGTAGTTGGGGAATACTTCTGCTTGTTCCTGTAAGATAAAGAGAACCATCTTTTAATTCAAAGTCTCTAAGCTGACCAAGCATTTTAAAACCATCAGCTATTGCTGTTAGCCTTACTGCTTCTTTCTCTTGAGCATATCTCTCTGCAGCAACTTCTCTGTCACCAATAACTGCAAAAATTTCATCTCTGGTTTTAGCTACTTTAACTCTCTCATAATGCTCTTCTGTTGCAACAGCTTTATTAACAACAGATCCATCTCTAAGCACTACTGTCAAACTATCATTTACAAGCTTGATAGTAAGATAGGGGGGTTCATTTGATACTGGCTGATTGTCATCATCAGCCAGTTTCTCAATCATTTTGTCAATTCGAGTATCTAATACTCTGTCTACAGCAGTTTCCATTTTCTGCTTGAACCAATTTAAACTAAAAAACTTTTCCATTTTTTAAGGGTTTTGTGTTAATTCTTCTATTGTTTCGTCAGTTATCTGGTCCAAGATGTCTGTGTCTTGGTTAAGGACCAGGTGGTAGTTAGTGTAATCAATTCTAATTCTATGATACTTAAACAAATCAACCAGCACATTAACATAGCGTTCATGACCTGGTTGAGCTGAATAAGAAGGTAGTACATCCATAGAAGTTTCTATGAAAGGAAATGTCTCCAACAGTTCTTTAATCTGTTGATACTCAGTATAAATTGTTTCATCAAATAAGTTATGCTGATTAGCAATAACTAACATAGATTCATAGATTCTCTCATCAGCATGTCCATTATAATTAGTTTTGTTATAAGCTAATAACTCATCTAATTGTTTGTGTAATCTTTTACTAACTGTTTTAAGTAAATACACTTTAGAAAATGTATAAGGATATTTATCTATGAGCTTATGAATCAAATAGGCTGTAATTAGCCTTTTAAAAGGCTTGTTTTTCCCTTCCATAAATTTTTCAATAGTAATAAAATTGTGAATATCCAATGTTTGTGCTACTTTGTATTCTCTTTCAGAGAGTACAAGATACTCAATCTTCTGTTTACTGGAAATTGCAAACAAACCATCAAATGTTGCTTCACTGTCCTGTTTTCCATACACAAGAAGCTTTTTGTGTGAAGATATATCTGCCACATTAAGAACTTTAGGTGTCAGCTTAGAGTTCTTGCCATGAACATATCTCTGCAAATCATCAGTTACTCTACAGTTGATTTCTCCCTGAAGTTTTACTCGTTTAGTTCCTCCAACAGCTGTAGATACTCTTTTTCTCTTTCTTGCATCTAACCAAGATTGAGCAATTGGTGTACTGTCAACATCTTTGAAGTCTTTAGTAAGCTCTTCTACAATTCTCTGGAATTCCTGAATACGATCTCTCCAAGTGTTTCTTGGATAAAGATGTAAATTTAGCATAGACATATAATTGTCATAAGAATGACTTTTATCTTTGTTTTTAAGATGAAACTCTCTGTTTTTCTTAACAAATCTGATGTTCTCATAACTATTGAGCGGCAATAGAGATTTAATAAAGGATTTTTTGTTTCCTGTAAATGTCTCATCATAAACCCAAATTTTCTGTGGATCCTTAGCATTACTGTAATTCAACTGTTTGTCATAATAACCAACAGTCTGTCTGAATTGTCCTCTTGTATAATTAATATTAGTGGTATATTCATAGAACAGATAGTCTTTGTTTCTATACAATATAGAAAAGTCAGTTAATGTATAATCCTTATACTCAGGTTTATTAAACTTTTTGTTAGTATAGACAGAAAGCTTACTGGCATCAATAGTTGTATTACCAATGATAACATTTCTGTTAGAATAACCATAGTAATTAAAGATTTCATGAATGTCCTTACAATCAATACTATTCTCATTATACTTATCAAAGAAATAATCAGACACTTTAGTGATTTTATCCAAGATAGTTTTCTTAGCCTGAGCTGTATATATCAATTGCTCTCTGTTAGGAGTTGGAAATAATCCATCACTCAAACCAAATCTTAAACCAATAGGGATATTGATATTGTTAATACCAAGTTTAGCAAAATCCATTGGGTAATATACATTATCCAAACAGATATGCATAAACTGATCAGTATTCATTTCTGACAATTGAAAATCTTCTCCTCTATGGATAATAAACTCATTTGTCACAATATTATTCTGAACATTGACATCAAAATACACACTCTCGAAATATGCTAACTGATTTCTGATTTTCTCTAAGAAAGTATGTCTATCATTAATCTTCACTGGTACAATAATCTTCACCCCATTTCTTTCCTCTGTGGATGTTTCGTAAAGCAGGTCAATAGTATTCACATCCTCTCCTTCATACATCATATATTTACGCTCTATCCCATCTTTTCTACATACAAAGAAGAAAGTACTGCAGTAGGCCAATGGGGACTTGAATCCAAGCCCCATCATGCCTATTTCTGTATTACTTTCTCTTTTGGTAGATTTACCATACTTACTGATAATGTTTTCCACATCGTCAGCATCCAAACCAGTTCCAAAATCTTCTACAGAGAATTCATAGTTGTTCTCCTTATTGATTTTAAGGGAGACAATAATGGCATCTGTTACCCCAGCTCTTCTATGGCTGTCAAGAGCGTTGCTCGCACACTCTCTGACAGTAGAGCCTATAGGATCTGAATAAAGATTCTTACTTAACATCTGCATCAATACCTGTGCAGAATCTAAGTCTAGTGACATTCCAATACTCTCCTTCGCTTGCCCTACCTCTAATACCTTAGACTGGGCTTGTTTTTCTTGAATCATAACTTAATTCTTTTAAAAATTTCATATCTTTTAATATTCTTTCAGCTACTAAATAATTCTGTAAATCCTCTCCAGTGAATACATCATCTGGACACGTAATCTTAAGAACACGATTAGCATGATTGCTTCTAACATAGGCTTTACTAATGTGATCAAGGGTAAACCCTTTTCTGTCTTTAGGAAAAGTTGAACCACCAGGTTGGGTAGTTCTTATACTATAAGTTTTAAAATCCCAAAGAATATTACGAGGACTAACAAATTGAATAGTTCCAGATTTACCATTTCCACTATACCATCCAAACGCCAATCCCCAACTGTTTCCTAAGCATATGAAGTCTCCTATTTGTAGGGTTCCTCCATATTTTATTGTACTCGTTATCATTTTGCTGGAAAATTTATGTCATTTAATACCTTTTTACTGGAAAGATACAATAACTCTTGCTCTGTACCCTTTAAGAATTCCTCAGGATTAGGAACTTTGAAAGCTCTGTTGGTATCACCACTGTAACTTACTATAAAATCTTTTCTAAAATTTCTGAACTGTAAACCTTTTCCAAATTGCTTATCCCAATAAGGACTTGCAGTTTTACCTTTCAGATATTCATTATACTGTTCCTTTACCCTTTCAGGTTCATTAATTGATAAGTATTGCAAAGAACCATACTGTCCTTGCTGTACATACCAACCAAATACAATACAGTGGTTGTAGGCTACACCTACAAAATCACCAGGAGCTAAATCTCCTCCAATGTTTAGTGTTACTGTTTTCATTTTGTTGATTTTTTCATTCATTAATACTTGTTTTTGCATATAATGATTGTTATTTCAATCATTTTAGCTGTTTTTGCATATAATAACAGACATTAGAAGGGTGCATCTATATGCAACCACGAGACTGTTTCTTCGTCTTTATCCAAAATATGTCTGTTCAACCATTCAAAACAGCCTTCTGTATCCCATTGGCCACCAGTGTAAGCAGCACTTGCAGGATGTTTGGCAGTGAATGTTGGGTTAGTAAGACATACTAAAGGCTCAAGGTGTCCTGCTTCTTTTCCTAAGAAAAGTACAGGCACTCCTGTTGGTCCAATGACCTCTTTAAGCAGGAATGTGGTGAATGGATGCCAAATAGCCATATGACTACCTGCTTTATCCTTTTCGACAGTGAGTGCTGTGTTTAGTAACATTACTCCCTGTTGGCTCAAATAACTTAAATCATCAATGTCTATATAATTTAAGTTTAATCCATTGAATAGCTCTCTCTCAATTCCTCCATAGAATTTCAAAAGAGTAGGTTGTGCTTTACCTGTAATTCTACAGTCCATTGCTACTCCTGAAGCAACTGGTGCTCCATTAACAAATTTAAAATATGGGTCCTGACATACTATAACACACTTGAGTTCTCTGAAATCTGTTTCAGCAAATGCTCTATATGTGTTCATTGATGCAGGAGCTACCTTCTTACCTGCTTGAGTCTGTCCTCTGAGATAGGCATATATAGGATCAAATCCCCCTTCATCAAAGAAGGGTTTAATCTTATCTGCCCAAGTCCCAAATAGGGGCTCAAACTTTTTCCATTCAAGTTTTGTCTTGCTCATCTTTTAATAATGATTCTAAATCTAAAACGACTGTCTTATAGACATTCTTTTTAGCAATTAATCTTGTTTTACCTATCTCAGTATTGCTTACTAATATCATTTCACTAAGACTTTTGATTCTTCTTTTATAGGCTGCTATGAGATCTTCTATATCTTCTTTCATAATAGTCCTTTTTCTTTAAAAATTCTTTCTAATGTAGTCATGCCTTTCTGTCTTGCCAGTTCTGCCCAATCCTTAATATCATCCTTAAGATACTCTCTTGGGACATTGATATAATCAAATCCAAGCAGGGATGTAATCTGTTGAGAACTGGTTACTCCTGCAATATCACTATCAAAGGATAGAATTTGTCTATTAGAATTCTCTCTTAAAAATTCAACATTCTCTTTTGTGAAACATCCAATACTCTCGCTCTGAATTGCACAGGTGCTTTGTATGAGCTTTTTTACCACCATATAGTCTTTCTTACTCTTATTGATAAAAACGAAGCTATTAGGGTTTAAATTTAGTTTTCCCTCTATAGTGGAAAAAGGAACATTACTTGGTGTCCATTTTCTTCTTCTGTCTTTAACATGTGGTCTGTAGATTTTCCAATGTCCATCATAATAATAGCCAAATCTTAAATCACTATCATTTAATTGGAATAACTGTTTATTCATAAACACTTTCTTTACAGAGAAAACATTGTTCTCTCTCAAGTCATCTATGTTCTGATGAAATTCATTCCAATAAGCTAATTCTTCTTTAGTGAATGGTCTTGTTATTACCTGGATATGTGAGTATCTCTTCCCAAGTTCTTCTGGCTGTTCATATTCACTTTTGATGAATTTATAAGCAGCTGTGTTCGTTTGATCCCCTGACAGCCCCAATCCAAAATCTTTATCAATTCTTTTTAACACTTCATTGATATCCTTAAGTCCCTCTATCATTTTTACGAAAGTGAAACAGTCTCCTCTTCTGAGATTGTCTGCAAAATCTACAAATAATAGGTTGCCAGATCTATTTCCTATCATAAATGAAGGATGTGTATCTGTTCTAAAAGGTGAATGAAATGCTTGATTGACTTTCCAGTTCTTTTCAGGACAATAGAACCTGAATATATCGTATGGTGTAAGTCTTTGGAATATGGTTTCAGGAGTAAGTTCTATTTTTTTAGCTCCTCCTATCATTATAGAAAAATAAAAAGCCCCTGTTTTACGAGGGGCTTTGATTATTTAATAATCAGATCCCCCATCAGTTAAAGGAGCATCTGTAGCCACTGGATTGTCTGCTGGATCATACTCTTTCAAATCTTTGAATTTGTAATAATCTTTACAGCCATACTCTCCAATCACTTTTAACACAAATCTTTCATAAGGTTTTAAATCTTTTGAAGGTTTGGTTTTCAAAGCTTCTTGTACTTCTTCGTTATCAAAGTCGATAACTCTGAAATGTTTGAATGTATAAACAGGGAAAAATCCTCTGTTAAACACTCCTTGGTACTCTTTGGACTCTCCTTCCACATCTTTTACGATGATAGTAGATAAACATCCAACTTCGCCTGCCCATTCTCCATTCACTTGCTCTCTAAGCTCTTTCACATCACCTTTCATCAGTTTTTTCCAATTCAAAGCTAATGTGGTTTCTGCTTCACGATAGTCAAGCTTGTTTAACCAGGCTCTCATGAATTCAAACAAATCTTCCTCTCCTGAGTAAGCTGTTCTATAATCACGTTTCACGAACCAATCAGGCAAATCGCTTTCGTTTTCTGCCCAAGCACAATTACCAATACTATTGATATATTGTGTTTTGGTTTCATCTTTGTTCAATCTAACCTTATCTTCTAAGAAGAAGGTCACCTTCACTGGTTTGTCTTTTTCACCATCTGCATTTTTCTTTACATTCTGTAGCCAGAAGTCAACACGTAAGATTGTGTTTCCTTCTCTTTCACCTAAATACTCAGCAGCTTTGCTGTCTTCTTTTAACTCCATCCCAAGAATCTCTCTGTATTCTTTTTCTGTTGGATTAACAACTAACACTGTAGCTGCAAATAGGCCTACTTTTTTTACAAACTCGCCTGATTCTCTTTTTTTACCTCCAATTGAACTCATTTTTTCCTAATTTTTAAATTATTTGTAAATATCATCCCAAAAGGTAGTCGTATTACCATCTGGATCTTGGTCTGAAATTAAGACACGACCTTTTAATTGTGGAGCTCTGCTACCAGCAACGATGCTATCATTCAATACATCAAAATTGAGGTATCTCTTTTTCTCATCAGCAACCAGTTTAGCCAAAGCTGTAACTTTTGAAGCAAAGATTCGCTTCAATTGCCCTGTTAATGCTATTTCACTGCCTATCACATCCTCTTTTCCATTATCCTTAATGTACTTATCAGTAATGTGAGCAGCATAGATTCTATAGGGACTTATCTGTCTGAAGAAATCAATCTGTTGCATGAACCACATTCTGGTGTGGTAATAACCACCTCCATCAGGTAAGCTTAGCACACTCTTGAATTCTGGATCTGTAGGTTCATACTTCTTACCTGTTTCTGTACCTCCTGCTCTATTGAATTTTTTACCAACTATGGTATTCATATACGCAAGAGTGCCTCCCAATTCAGATAAATCATCTAAATCAGAAAGTCCATCGATAATAAGGAATTCGTATTTACCTTTTTGCTCAAGCAGAGCATTTCTAAACTTGATATAGTTTAGGAAACTCTCATAGCGAGAGGTCTGGTCATTTGTGTACGTTGATAGTTTTCTGGCAGGTATGTACTCATAGCCTCCCTTTTCTAAATCTAGTACAATTGCATTTTTTTGTGTAGTCAGTGATCCTAAAATTGTTCCTTTGCCCATCTTTGGAATACTGACGATCACAAGGTCTTTTGGCGAGCTTTGTGTTACAGGTGTGATGTCCTCTGGTAATTCTATTCCTTCTTTTGTTTTTGTGTTTTCCATTTTTACTTATTATTATTTGCTACTAATTTACACATGTCTTCAGTTAATGGGTCAAAAGTTGAGGTTCTCATTGTAAATTATAGAAAGTTTTTTCTAAACTCTTTTACAGTTGTTATATTAACTTCCTCTCCATCTTTTAAAGCTTCCCAAGCCTTTCTTGTCATAATGAGATCTGCTGTGTGGTCATTACCAATTCCTATATTAATACTTACAGTATCTACAAAGAATTCTGTTTTAAATCCAGCTTTGTTTACTGCAACACAAGCTTTAGGACTGATTTTAATCTCTTTACCTAAATTATCAAACTTAAGTATAATTTGATCATAAGTTCTTGTTGCAGTTGGAGAATCCTGGTTAACCATTTTTACTCCAATTTCTTCACCTTTTTTCATAATTTTGTTCTATTTTTATAATTATAGAAACAAATATACAAAAATTGATTTAAACTTACAAATTTTAACTTGTTTTTATCATTTGGTTTCTAACGTAGTTAATTATTTTTGGACTATAAAGATACATCTTTTTCTCGATTCAACCAAACAATTCTCTCACCATTTATGTTCGCAAGTGCTGATTTTAGCCACTCTAGCTGAAATTTCTTATTAGTTGTAAAGATATGAATATCAGAGTGATCAGTGTCTAATAACAGGCTTCTTCCTAACATTTGTTCAAGATTTTCACTGTTAGAATTAATTGAAGTGATTAGAATGTTATCCAGGTTTGGATATGTTACACCTGCAGATCCCTTCTTAATTAAACAAAGTTGATTAATTTCTCCTTTGATAAAAGACTGCAGTACACTGTCATCTTTACTCTTGCTGTTGAACATTGGAATTTTGAATTTCTTTCCAGTTTCTTCATTCTCTGTAAAGATTATGAATCTCTTGTTAGGATTACTTATTATCCAACTTACAACAGTAGAGATCAAAGAACCATTAGAGTTTATGAATCTCATTCTGGCTAAAGCAGCCAACATCTTCTTGTTTCCATGTAATCTTTCTACATTTTTGTTGAGACGCATCAATTCTCCCACATCTGTATTCCACCATCTTCTAAGCTTACCACCAAATTGTCTTCTTGTCACTGGATCTAACGTGTATTCATGCACGTATACTGTGTAATCACTAATAAGACCATCTTCAATCGCTTGCTCTGTTGTATAGTTTACAATCATTGGTAAACTCGTATGGATCCTGAGATCTGCAAGAGTTGTTTTATTATATGTACCAGATGCGAATATCACATGTTCATAATCCTTAGCCATTTGTCCAGCTATAGGTAGTTTGTGCTCTTCAGGAATAAGATGAGCCTCATCAAAGACAACATAATCCCAATCTCCATCCTTAACCTTTTCCATACTAACAAAAGTACAATAGGTAATTTGCATAGGACACCCAATCTTAATACATTCATCTTCCCAAGAGTTCTTTATATCAATATTTGGATAAAGTACCAATACTTTTGGGTTGTCTATTTTTGAATGTGCCTTTATAGCAGTAATCAGTATTCTAGTCTTCCCAGATCTAACACTTGATAACACTATTCCTCTAAAATCTGCATTAACTATCTCATAGAGGATTCTTCTCTGTATTTGGTCTTTTGTCATCTTATAAAAAATGATTTATCAATCACAGAAGCATAATCTGTATCTGTAATATCCTTTTTCTTAGGAAGCTCCTTGAACATCCCAATTTCACCATGAAATGCCAATCCTATTCTAATATCATCACTACCATAACTATTTTTTATTATCCTTAAGCTCCTAAAGAACTTGGATCCTGTGCTATCCACAAGCTTGGCAGTATCATATCCAGATGGGTCTGGCACCTTATATCTCACTGGGTCAAAGAGTGCCATAACTACATCAGCATCATTCTGCGTTTGTGAGCTATCAGCAAAATCTTCCAGTTGAGGTTCAACATCTCCATTCTTAATTCTATTAATATTGGAGATGTCTCTATTAAATTGACTCACAACCACTGGGCTAAACCCATAGAAATCCCTGGCATATCTAAGCTCATCAGACATCTTGTCTATACGATCTTTTTTATTTGGAAAATCCTTGGTTGCTTTCAACAAACCAATATGGTCAACAACAATCAGAGTGATAGTATTCTCATCATCAGGTACATACCTTTTGTTGTACTGATCAATCTGTTCTATGTGACCATTCTCTAAAGCATATTCTTTGATATCCTTGGCAATACCTATTGGGTTTTCTGAACCATCAATAATAGTAACAATCTCTTCTACTTGTTTGATATAATCTTCATAAGAAAGGAACAATTCATATTCCTCAGGACTCATTCTATCGTTCCAGCCCAAAAGCTTTGCTACAGGTATACTATATCCTGTGTCAAGAAATATCTTTCTTGCCACCCATTTAGCTAACTTGTACGTTCTGCTTCTTTCCATTGAACGATAAATGATTTTGAGTTTTATGTTTGATTTACCTTTCTGTGAAATATACCAATCAACAGGGTTGAGTATGAATGCATCATCCACAAAGGAAGTCTTTCCTGAACCAGTCAGACCTCCAATGAGATAATACATGCTTTTTCTTATTCCTATATAATGATTGAGTCTGTTGAAACCCATTGGTATCCCACCATTTCTACCTTCTATGCCTTTTATTACTTCAGTCTTTAAGTCTTGAAAACTCATATATCTGTTCCCCCTCCTGATGCACTGCTTGTATAAGGTACACCTTTTTCTATCATATCTATGAAAGGCACATAATGCCCATCATTTATGAATGTATAACTGTTCTGAAGATATGTGAGCTCATTGGATTTCTTCCTTAAAGAAGATTCCTTTTTAAGAGTCACAACATAGTTTAATGCGTCAATCAATTGTCTTGCAGTATATACTCCTTCATTTAGAATAGCATTGAATTTCAATTTACACTTTTCTTTTTGAACTCGCATTCCCCTGCTTCCTGTAAAGACTCTTCCTTTATACTCAAAGTGGTCTGTACCTGGGAAAGATTCCCACCATTCATCAAAGTCTTTAGTGGAAAGTTTCTTTCTCACCATAGGAACAGCAATCTTGCTTGCCATGAACTCTAACAACTCATTCCCGGGAATTGTTATCTTGTTCTCATCAGTAAGCAAACCTTTTCTAACCAAGCTCTGATGCATAGCGTCAAGCTTCATGTTGTCTGTAATAAAGAGGTTTATATCGTGGCCCTCTTTAACAAGCATCAGTAGGAATACATGGTCAAGGTTGTAACCTTTTTTTACCAATTCCAGAAAATGCTCTTTTGTTAGTTTTATTTGCATTTTTTTTAGTTTTAACTATTATTTTAGCTGGCTGTCTTTCCTCTTCATAACGAGGGTCTAACATACTCATAAGATGTCTGTCTGATTCCAGCTCCCAATCAAATAGATCTACAAAGTTAATCGAATATTTGTCCATAATTATCCTTTTATTCTTAATCCAAATGACAAATTAAACCATTCAAAAGTATGTTCAGCTTTTTTAGTATTGCATTTGAATACTTTTTTTATTAATTTAATAGTATACTTCTTGAACTCAAGATGTTGAGCAAGTGTCATAGTATTATTAAAATACCATTCTTCGTCGTCCAATGTATCTAGCATTGTCTTACCTACCATTTCTAACTCCTTCTCTATTAAGTGACGAGTTATAGTTTCTCTATTGATCTTAACTGGTTCCATATATATCCAATTTGTTTATACCAGGGTTTACTTACTTGAATCATCTTTTGAATGAATAGTTTTCTTTGTTTCCATTCTCCTCTAGGCCACCAATACATTGAGTCTTCCTCATCACCTAAATAATCCTTATCTGCAATGAATTCAATATGTCTCCATTGTGTAGGTTTGTTTTTAGATAGGTGTTTTCTCAAGGCTAATTCTTCCTTAAAAGTTATGATATCATCATCATACATCTCTTGAAATAAATGACAGAAACCATAATATTTCCCATCAGGAACATCTTGTATATATTCATATACAATTTTGTAAAGTTCAGTTAATTTTCTCATAGCGTTATTTAGCTTCTCCCCAACTGTTTCCTATGTTGGCATCAGCTTTAATTGTTAAGTTAGTTAAATAGTGATTTCCTGCTTGTAGCATTGCTACTTCTACTGCATTTCTAGCTTGTTCTTCAAAACCTTCTATAACTTCAACGACTAATTCATCATGAACAGAATTACAAATTTTTACTATCCATTGAAGTTCGTTATCAACAATCCATTCAAATAATAGTGCTCCTGCCAACTTAATTTGGTGGGCGCCCCTAGTTTGAACTGGATTGTTGAGGCAGAGTCTGAGGTATTCTGAGCGCAGTTTGAAGTACTTAGAGACGAATTTCTTCTTTTCCTTGTAAAGTTCAACGCTTGCTGGAAATTGTAACTCATATTTGTTACCCTTCTCTTTCTCCTCCTGTAGTTTTTTATAATCATTTTTGCCAATTTTATACTTAGTCCACTCATCCCTTGTGATTGCATCTGTTTTTGCTTTAGCGTCTAAAAATTCATCATAATAAGGAAGCTTAAGCCTCCAACCATCAACTGACTCAATATAGCCAACTTTAATAGCTTTGTTCAGTACTTTTTCTCCCCAGGTATACATACCTGCATGTAAATTCTTGAAAGCATCTTCAATTTCTTGTGCTCTCTTCATAGGAATACCCTCTTTCTGGTGTATGGTAAAAGCATTACCTCCATATTGGAAGGCAAATCTTGGTGATTTAGCAGCCTGTCTTTTATCCTTATACTCTTTCTTGATGGTTTCATCATCAAAATTTTCAAGTTCAGGAAATAACACTCTTGCAAAAGCACAATGCAAATCACTGTCTTCTGTAACAGCCAGAGTCATAGCTTCATCTCCTGATAAATCAGCAGCAATAACAGTTTCCTGTCCACTATAATCACAAACTATCATTACGTGGCCTGGGTTGGCCACAAAGCAATCTCTTGTTTCATGGTCCTTAGGAAAATTTAGAAAATTTATGTGTCCCTGTCTGGTAGATAGTCTTGCTGTATCAACCATTGGGTTGAAATTGGTATAAATACGCTCATCTTCAATCTTCTGATATACACCATCTCCAAATGTAGTGACACGATGTGTAGCATTTTGATATTTAAGCCACATTTCTACAAATTCATGTTTTGATTTGCTTATAACATCAGCATTAATACTGTCCTTATCATACTTATCCTTGGTAGGAATACCAAAAGCATTGAATACTTTCAGCATTTGCTTTGGAGAAGTAACCTCAACAGTAATTCTCTTGATATCATCAAACATATCATACTGTCTATTGGCAAATTGTGGAAGATTATCATAAATATAGTCCTCAATTGTTCTTTTCCATTCAAAAGAATCAATTATATCCTGATTCATTTTGGCTTTCCAATGTTTGCTTGAGATAGGAAGACCACACTGCTCCATGTAGGCCAACGCTTTCACATATCTGCAATGTAGCATATAGGTAGCAGTCTGACCATTCTCTCTGATTTTCTGATACATAGCCTCTTCTAATTCAAGAAGTCTGTCTACATCATTGAATGAATAATCTATTGTGCTCTGTTGTGAAAGTTTTACTATATGAATATTCTTTTGCTCTGTCTTATCGTAAACAACTCCAAGCTCTCTAAACATTACAGCACCAAAATCATGTCTGATTGCAAGTTCTCCATTATACAGTATTTTACTTGCAAGCATTGTATCTCTTACCTCTACAGGCCAGAAATCATACTTATAAAAGAAACCTAAATCAAATTGAATATTGTGTCCTACTAAGACTTTACCTTGTATATATGGTATAAGATCTTCAAAATAATAATTGTTATCATACATTACTATGATATAGTTATTCTCTCCTGTTCCTATTTGCACACAAAATATTTCATTGTGTCTTGCTGTCAATCCTGTAGTTTCAGTATCTATTGCAATCTTGTTTGGAAGTATCATATCCTCAAGATTGCAATAGTTGTACTCTCCTATTTTATCAAAGAACTCAGGATGTTTTGTTATTATATAATTCATTCTTCATCTTCTAGTGTTTCACTATCCTCAGACAGGAAGGAAAGGATTACCTTGCCTTCAAATAAAATGACATCTCCTGTATCATCACATTCAACATCCATAAATCCATCATCCTTGTTTAGAATATGAGTAATGTCATCATCTGTTATAGGACGTAATTCTGTATCTTCGTTCCCATCATGGAACCAACCAATTTCTTTAGGATCAGCTAAAGTATCATCTTCCTCTGAGGAGAGAATATGCACATTTACTGGAGCACCATAGAGTGACATAAACATATCCATATCATCAGGCACCTGACCTAAAGTAAAGAACAACCACTCAGGCTCAATAGTACCAACAGTGATTTGAGTTAAGAAATGCATGCCCACCATTAATCTGGCAGGCACATAACTATTAAATACAAATTCTCCTTCTACTAAATATCTTTCATCTTCCATCTTTTCTAAAGAAGTCTAATTTACTTATGTCAGGAAAACTGCTTACACTGTTATCAACCACGACAGTTCTAAACTTAAACTGATGGTTATACTTTCTTTTAATCTCTGCAGCACGTCTTTTGAAAGTCGTAACAGGTTTAGGATCATAAATATAGCGATCATTTATCGCTTCCTCAGTTTCAGGCAAGGTACCACCTAATGCCTTAAACCATCTAAAAAATTGTTTAACTCTGTCCATTATCTTGTGTTTTATATACATAAAGTTACGAATTTTTGCTCTTTTTATCAGGCCAATGGTATTCACATTTCTCCTCTTTCTTATCATAAGGAGGTTCTGCAAAGTAACTTTGTCTGAACTGACTTGGAGTTGCTATATATCTATAGCAGGTCTCCTTTAGGGGACAATCTGTCCCACTACACATAGTAATATCTGGCATAATTGATTGTTTTTAATTGTTTGTAGGGGTAGAAGGACTCGAACCTCCAATAGAAACCTTTACAGGATGACGTACCACATCGCCATTATACTTTACCCCTTACCAGAATTAACCTTTATTTTTAAGACTTAAGGATAAGTCCATTTGTGCTTTTGCAGTCATAAGCTGCATGAAATCTATTCCTGCATTATTACCAGATCCTCCTCCTGATTGGAATTGTGGAACTAAACTACCACCATAATTACTAAATGCATCTGCCCAATACTTTTGTACTGTCATATATGCTTGCAATTTCTGATCTAATGCACCATCTGCTTCCATTACTAATCTTTTTTTAGTAGCAATACCTTGACCTTCAAGAATATCTTTTTGTTTTCTTAAATCAGCTGTTTTCACATCTAATTCTGCTACTTTATTACGAGATTCAGCTTCAGTTACAAGCTTAGCTTTGATAACCTCTTGTTCCCACTTAGCTTTAGCAGCAGCAGCCTCTCCCTGTTTCATGGTAGTGATAGCATCTTGAATAGCTTTTTGAGCATTTGCCTTAGAAGTTTGTACTGCCATTACCAATTTTTGCTGATCAGAAATTTGTCTTGTAACAGCATCTGAGAAAACAATCTCATTAATTGTGAAATTAGATAATGTAACACCATAAACAGCAACATCTGAAGCTTTTATGATTTGAGGTTTACCATCTTTGAGTACAATCTCTGATAATCTTGAGTTTGCATCTGACAAGGTATCTTTAGTCTTAACAGCTCTTGTTCTGTAGATACCATTATTCGCCTGGTCTTCTGTATATGTCAATAAAAGAGTTTTCTTTTCAGAAACAGCTTCTTTTGATGACATTAGTGGACCTGACATGTAAATAGCTTTAGTTACAGCCTGTTTGATAAGCTTAAGCTCAATAGACTCTTGTGTACCATAGTCACTATGCAATTTTAGCACTTGTTCTTTGTTTGTAGGCATATACCATCTAACAGAACCAGACACTGTGCCTGTACCAAAATCATTAAATCCAATATTGATAGCACCTTTGCCACCTTCATCCTCTTTATTAGAGAACCATAATTGGTTACTTCTTTGGTACTTGGTTACTGTACCACCACCCTGCCAGGCCCACCCTGGTGTACTGGTAACTGACATTGCTCCTGAAACAGGACTTTGTATTACTGCAATCTCTCCTGCAGCAATATCTTCAAAACAATTTGCGGCCAAAATAATACTCAATAGGACTCCCCCTATAATAAGGCCAAACTTCTTAATAGTTGCGATAATGTTTGTAACTTCCATGCTTACTTAATTTAAAGTGTTATTAATATTATTAATTTGTTCCTTTGTTTTTTGAGTTTCATCTAAGATGTCTTTTTTCTTCTGAGCTACTTCTTCAGCCTGTTTAGCCAGCTCATCGAGAGCTGTAGCTTTGGCTATTTCTTTTTTAGCTGTGCGAATATTAAACATTTCGATTAACTTAATTATACCATAAACAACAATGGCTGCAATTGCTGCAATCTCTAAAATTCTCAACATAATGTAAAAAATTAAAGCCCTCCTAAGAAGGAGGGCCTTGGTTAAAATCTTCAGTATTAATCTTGTCAAAGCACATATCCCTGATGTCATCTAATTGGTCAAGAGAGAATAAATCATTAATATCTGTGTCTTCCACATATATTGCTTGAATTCTAAACTCAGCACCACACCCTGGATAGCCACTACCATCAGGATAGTACATCACTGCAGGTTCTTCAGGAGAATAATCTCCCACAACACGCAATTCTATGCCACGATAAGTAATGTGAACAGTCATAACTAGAATCTTTCAGCTAATACTTTCTCAGCATAAGCTAAACCTCCTTCCAAATCATCCACATACTGAGCAGCTCTCATCTCTTCTTCCACACAATATGGATTGGCTCGTTGAGAGTCACTCAATTTTTGTTTAGCTTCTGCTAACTCAAAGCGAGTCGTAGCTATGGTCACTTCTAACTTTGATTTGGCTTTTTGAACGTCTAAGTCCAGTTGCTCTGATTTCATCTGATCGTCTGACTGTGAGATTAGATCTTTGTACTTTAATACTTCCTGTGTTGGATTCTCTTGTTTTTTCATCTTGATTTAAATTTGTAATGTTAATAAATTGATTTTTGAAATTTGTATGCGTAAGAACGTGTTTATTAAATTGACTTGTGGTTATCTCTGTATAACCTTCTAATTTGAAAAGTTCTGTGTGAGGAATTGCTTTAGCTGGAGGCCAATGGAAATATCCACCATCAGGTGAAGTACACCAAGTTTCTCTATATTCTCTCCATGCATAACTATTATTATGCATAAAAGCATTAACCATTCTGTAGTTATCATCTGTGGTTTTTATACACCATTTTTCAGGAAACACATCTTCTTCTTTGAGCACATGTTTTTTAAATTGCTCAAATGTAATTTCTTTATAACCTGGTTCATCTGGTTTTCCATATGTACCATAACAACGTATAGAATGTTGAGGATAAAGTAAGCAATTACCAATATAAGGTTCCCAACTAGGTACATATCCAATATATTCATCCTTTTTGGATTTAAGAAAGTCACTAAGAATATCTCTATTTTCCTTGGTTGTCATTATATACCAATTATCAGGAAGTCGATAACATTCATCTGGAGTTAAAGGTCTTTGCTTCAAATGTTCAGGAACTACTGGTACATGTTCTCTTCCACCAGGAAGAAAAGGTTCCAATTGACTGATATGATATTCTGGTTGAGAACTACTTTCTAGTACTCCCCAATAAGAGATTGGTCCCCAAGCTACTCCTTTATGTCTGGATCCTACACCAGCTTCACTCCTACTTAGTGATCTATTCTTTAAATATGTAATCAAAGCATCGTTAGGCTGCCAACATACTCCTTTAGTGGGAAATACAAAGAGTTGTTTGTGAGCAAGTTTATCCAAATCTGCTTTAAAAGGTTTCCAACCAACAGGCATAAGCTCAACATCTCCACCAATTACTCTATTGTTAACACCAGTTAGATTTAAAGTATGAGCATGTTCAACCTCATGACAAACACTACCTTTAGTAGGATTTTCTAAAATCTTTAAATAGTCTCCTACTTTATAGCATCTAGTATTTCCTCCTAAATTATGTCTGAGTACTTTAATATATCTACCAACTAAACCTGTTATACTATAAGTAATAATCTTTGCCCAATTGTTTTTACTGCGATCATATATCATTCCTGACCAAGTCTGACCTTTAGCATCTCTGAAGTTTGAGTTATGATTATGTTTAAATGTTACATCACCCATAGTATTCACAGTTATTTCAACACCTTCAGGAATAATTACTTCTGGACACGCATCTTCTTTTACTAAATGAGCAGGCTTAATAACAGTAACATTAAGATAGCCTCTATCTATGGCTTCTTGTATAAGTTCTTCATTAGACATGATTCCTAGAATTTATTGGTACCAACAAGCTTATATCCAACAACTTTATTGTTTTCAGTAACCTCTTCAACCTTTGCCCATGGGACAAATGTTAATGCTTCTGTTACATTAAAAGTACTACCCATACCTTCACTACATGTGTGTACCCTAATTACGACTCCTGTACCCTCAATTTCCATTGCTTGGGTGATGGTTCCAACACCATCTGAGGAATCTCCTTTACTTTCTATGTTTTTCCAAATACTATCCATTTTGTAATAAATTAATAATTATCCATCTTAAACCTGCACTATGCCAATTATTGCCCTTTCTTACAAGGATTCTATTGGCCTTAGGAAAGTAATCAATAACACCCCACTTTTCAGTTTGAGTATCTATGACTACTTTAGATCCATTAAAAGGCACAACTATACAGCCTTTACGCTCAAGTTGTCCTTGTATATCAAGTTCGTGAAATTTCTCAAACCTGGTTTCTCTTAAAGATTTATTATAAAGACTCATAGCTCTAAAATCATTTTCCTCCTGTGAGGCCTGTTTTTTTAATTCTTCACTTTTTTTCATTGAGTATATCTTTAAATTTCTTAAGAAGTTCTTCTGCTCCCTGATGATTAGAAATAGTAGCAGTTTGTCTGATCATTGCTGCCATTAGACCCACTATAGGATTTTCTTCCATCATACGTTTTATCATCGTAGCAATGTGAACTGCAGTAAGATAAGTACGTTCATCTGATGTAAAATTGTTTCCCACATGATCAAAGAGCGCTCGCCCTTCGTCATGTTCGCCTTTTAGAATGAATAGCATAGTTTCACTCATTTTCTCTGACAGAGCATCTGTGTCTACAGAGTCATAACCTTTTTTGTTTTCTTCTGACATGATATTTAATTTATTAATTAATACTGTGGGGATAACAGGAATCGAACCTATGATCTCTTGAGTATCAGTCAAGTGCTCTAACCAACTGAGCTATATCCCCTAATAAAAAAGAGGCAATTTCTTGCCTCTTTTATAATCTCTGATTTATGTAATAGCGCAGAGAACAAGCTGCGTGTTATGTCTTTTAATTTCTACCATTACAAAGGCTCAGTCTTTAAACCTGTTTAGAACTGCCAGCCTACTCTGAATACAGGGCTGATGCTGTGTCCTAATTCAAGGCGTGTAACATTATCACCCCAATCAGGATTAGTGTTTGTTAGAGCTGCTCCCCATCCTAATTCTGCACCAAGGTACACTTTAGGGATGATATAATAGTCAGCTCCTGTAAACACACTGGCACCAAGACCAAACTTTTTATTCTGCCCTTCATAATCATCATTGCTGGTTACATAACCAGCGTTGGCCTCATAGCCCCAGTACGTTGATAAACGTTCAGCTCCTGCTCTGTGGTGTTCTACACCAACTAAAACACCAATAGCGAACTCTGTATCAACACCTGACACACCTGAATCCAACATTGAAAGATGGGCACCCCATCTACATGCTTTCTTCTCTGAATGGAATTGTCTTATCCTTACCCCTACTGTTCCCAGATTACTGTTAACATCAGAGAGGGTAAAAATACCACCTCCTGATAAATCAGGCGTCAAATTGGCCTCAAAAATGGTTGTGCCTTTAATAGGCTTCGTGAACGTTCCAGCATCAGTACTGATCTGAGCACTAACTGTAGTTAATGCAATTAGTGCAAGAGCACTTAAAATAATTTTTTTCATTTTAAAAAATTTAAGTTAGTAAAAATTTTTCCCTCTTGTGAGGGCACTCAATCAATTGTGGAAAGAGTGGGACTTGAACCCACATTCTTGATAACTGTACTGCTAACTGTCCTAACCATTAGACGATCTCCCCTACCAACCCATAGTATCAATTAAACAAACATCACTCTCCCTTGTTCGATGCAGGGTCTGACATCTCACTTGGAATTTCTTCAAATGGAACAGTATCTGTACCATCACTTTTTTCTTTATAGCCATAGTGTTTAGCTATCATATCCAATACTGCTAAACCAAAATCATCCATTGGAGTAGCCATAATAGGATACATTTCTTTATAGAAAGTATCATCATCAAACCACATCCATGTTTTGAAATGAATTATGCTTCTTGCTGCTCGTGCACCATCTTGTGCTATCGCTTGCTTATAAGCATAAGGCAAGTAATCAAGAATTTGTGCTTTAACATCCAATTGTCCCCACTTCTCATCCTCAGGACATGTTCCATCTTCTACTGACTTAACATAGTCAGGTGTTAGAAAAGGTTTAGCATTTTCAAAAGTCATTAGACTTATCAAGTCTAACTTTTGTACTCCCAAATCGTCTTCAGATTCTGTATCATGGAATCTGGCAATAATCTCCTCTTGTGTTCTCATTTTTTAATATGTTTATTTTTGGTTTTAACATGCTCTTCTTCATCGTCATCAAAACTATGATAAAGGATGTTTAAGGCTACAAATATAATCATTATGATTAGAAATATTGCTAAACCTATGCCACAAGTTTCACCTTGCAATAATAATTTAACAGTCAGCATCGCTCTTCTTTATGTTTAATCCCAAGAATGCAATAAGCATGTGAGGGGTTGTTAAACCCCCTACATCTTACTTCTACAAGTAATCTTTTTGCCATAATATTTCTTAATGTGTTTGTTGAATATTCCAGCAAGCCTTTTTTAAATCTTTGTCTGGCCATTGTGTTGTTGGTATTTAAATTAATCTAGTAATAGCACTCTCTTCCATGGTTAGGATTTTAAGAATAGCTCTTTCCTGTTCTGGTGATACATGTAAAATATGAGAAAGAATCTCAATCTTATCATGTGTAAGTTCTGTTACGCCTTTAGCGAAAGCGTGAATCCTGTCAAACTGATTGTGCACTTGGTGTAGTTCACAAGGGTCTAAAGGATTCTCTTCATCCTTAACCCATCTTCCATTTCTGATAACTGCTTTACTCATAATTAATTAATTTTAGTTAGAAAAAGCCCTCCTAATTAAAAGAGGGCGTTAATTATTCTGCAATAGTGTCCTTTCCACTAGTGGAATAGGTGTAAATTTGGTCATGACCAGTAACTTCCACTTGTTTACCACCAGTAGCAATGCATAAATCTTTGAGTTCATCACTCATTTGCATTAAACTGATGGCATTCACTTTATATGGAAATTCATCATAACCAACTTCATCTTGACCATCATTAATGATTAAGATTTCTGGTAGCTCCTTAGACAGATCAACATCAAGATTGTGTAATTTTCCACTCTTAATACTTGCTGCAACGTGCTCTACAACTCTGCCAATGTTTGTAAAGCTACCTGAAGGATAATTGGAATGTTGAGTCCAAAATCTCTCAACATCCTTAGCATCTTTAACATGGATGAATTTAAGACTACTTGTATTAGAAACAAAGAAACTGAAGAACACTTCAGCCTCTCCTCTTATAACATACTTAAATCTATCCATTAATAAAGCATTTACCCAAATCTGCTTATCTGTTTCATTCATACTACCTGATTGGTCACATAAGATAATAATCTTTTGTTTCTTTTCACTGGTCTGAACTGGTACATTGATAAGCAAATCTTTGGTAAGGAACTTTCTTCTGAACGTAGGAAGCATTCTCTGCACAGTGTCAATCATTCTTAATTGATCATAACTACGCATGATTTTCTTTCTATGTATATCAGAATTAGCAACTTCTTGCTCTCCAATACCCTTCTCAACTTTAAATTGAGACCCTAAATCACCAATGATAGATATTTTATCTAAGATTGCTAATTTGTGGTCCTTATTAAATCTACACATATCAACTTGAGTATTTAAATCTGGATCAGCATAATCACATCTCCTGAACTCAATTCTTCTTGATTTCTCTCTACCAGACTTCTTCTGTCTGTTGTTATAAGAGTCAACATCCCTAACCTTATGATTGAAAGCAATTGCTTGCTCTAAAGGAGTGAATCCTGGTATGAAAGTTTCATATACGTTTTCAAACATAGCTACTTTCTTATCCCATTCTTCTGTACCTCCACCATAATCATTTCTATCCTTGAATTTCTCTGCAATATAGTCCTTGTCATCAATCATTTTGAAATAACAAACCCTTGCAAGCTCCTTAATCCTTTTGATGTCCTCAGAGGCCCAATAATTAGTTTTAGCAGCAATCTGTTCCTTAGTGGGAGTTAGATAGTTTTCAGGCTCCTTAACAAACAGATTATCATTACTGTCATCATCAGCATAAACATATGATGTATAGCTCCAATTAGACCATCTGGTAGACTCCCAAGCATAAGCTGGTTTCTTTTGAACAACACTAAGTGTTTCTCCATAATAGTCTTCCTCATCAGCATCCCAACCATATCTCTTGTTTCTTCTCTCCTTCTTTCTCTCACTTTTAGTTTTTCTGTAATCAGAATACAATGTACCCTGATCCAGATTACCTCTATTAAGAGTAGTTTTCTCAGATTCATATCTCCAAGTGTTGGGACCTGTCTGTACAGCAACAACACCTCTACTTACAGGTGCTGTTATTGCCCTTGGTGAAAACCAAGGGTTACGTTTAGGTTGCCAGCCAGCCATTAGTGAAGACTTTTACCTTTGTTAAGTTTTCTCTTCTCAATACTTTTCAACACATCAGCTACGTTGGCATCAATCTCAACCTGAGCTGTTTGTCGAGCTGGTTCTGGTGTTCCTCTTTGGTCATAGCCATAACGAGACTTTCTTCTAGGAGCTTCTTTTTCTTTAGCATACTCAGCATCAATCTCTTCTATTACTTCGCCATTGTCAGCTTTATTAATAGATTCCATAGAATAACGATATCTGCCAGCCATATGTTGAATTTCTTCGTTAGTTTTCTTAGTAATAGCAGCATGAACCTGAATTAGGTCATCATTTACAACCATACTTCTAACTTCACTAAATTTATTAGTCAATATATTATAATCACTAACAAATACTCTCTTCTCTTCAACAGTTTTGTTAGGATTACCTTTTAAAGTATTAACAAGATCCTCTATCTCTGCACCAATTTGCTTAAACTTAACAGTAGCCTCAAATTTCTTCAAAGCATCTTTGATTATGCCAGGTTTTCTAGCAAATTCTGCAATGTATAACAATGCATCTGGACCACATTCCTCATAGATTTCATAACAATCAAGAGCAATCCTTGGACTAATGATAATACCACTTTTACAATACTCTTGTAATAGGAATGGTATGATTGGATCAACAGCACCTTCACCAAATCTTCTCTCTAATAATGTATTATAGGAAGCTTCATTGTAGTTATCCCATATTACATTATTCTCAAGAGGAAATCTTTCCATTAATGCTTTTAAACTAGCGTTTTTAGAAAACTCATCTCTTGTCTTATTAGTACACCCAACAATGAACCTTGTCTTAATTGGAAATACTTGAGTACCATTTCTGAATACGCCTGAGGATAATATATCCTTTAATTGTTCCAAGATGAAATCTGGAGCATCCATCAGCTCCTCGAAAATAACATACTCGTGATTCATAAACGAATTTTCAACTAAATATTCAATTTTTCCTGTCTCCAGGAGTGGAATGTCTAATCCCCCAAACAATCTGTCTGTGGTCATACCAGTACCCATAGTAATAATATATGGATTAATACCTCTTTCATAGAAATACTCTAATGAGTACTCTGATTTACCATGGCCACCTGGACCATACAATACAATATTCTTTTCTGTCTTTAATCCAACTTCAAGAATACCAAATGTTTTATCCATAAAGACATATTTGTCCAATAAGGATTCTCTAACTTCTTCTTTGTCTGACTGTGTCATCTTTCTAAATTTTGTTTTTAAATAAATCTGTGTTCCATATATAAAAATGTGGGGGTTTGTGCTCATACAAATTTTCCCCCACATTTTTTGTTATTTTCTTCTTCTCAGAAGAGGTCTTCTTTTTATCCAATATCCAGCAGGACTTGCTCCTAGCTTATCATATTGACTACTCACTTGTTTCAACTTTCTTTCTTCAACAGAAGGAATAGGAGGAATAGCATATTCTGGTGCTGGTTGATGGTGTCTTGGTATCAACTTAAAATCATTATAAGCTGCTCTGATATCTGTACTTACTATTTCTAATAAACTACACTGATCTTCAAGATCACCAAGATATAGAGTTCCATAATGATTGAAACTATCTTCATCTTCAACTTCCAAATCATCAAGAGTTACACACATAGGTGTGGTTTCTTCTATATCACCATGATCAGAGGCTTCTCTAATAGTATAGATATATACTTCACTAGAACCATTTTCTTCTAAGAAGTTATCAACTATTTTATATAGACCCTTATTGGCAGATATAAGACCATCATTTTCAGGATCGAATGTGGCATCTGGTACAATTACCAGAGATTCACATTCTCGTGGTGCTGTTCCCATACCACATTCAATTATGAATATACCAGGAATACGACCAAGGTGGGACTTAACATACTCAACGTCAGTCCCACTAGCCAAGGAACTCTTGGCTAGATAGACTTTCTTATTGGACATGACTATGCCTCAGTTGTTTCAGGAGCAATTGAGAAATACTCAAGGGCAATTCCTTCAGCCACAGAGATTTCATCCTCTAACAATTCCAAATCCATTGTTAAAGAGCACATTTGTTCAACCCAATGAGTTGGATTGAAATTTTTGTCACCAGGACGTAAGCTGTCTCTTGTTTCAACAGATAAATCTGTTAAGTTCAAGATTGCTTCTTCAATGGTGTCTTTTCTTCTGCGTAATGTACGCAATTTATCTTCCATAGCAGATTTACTTGCTTTGAAGATTAATTTAGCTCTTGTATCAAGAACTTCTTGTCCTGAAGATGCTAATATTCCTTGAAATTTTGGTGCTCCTTGAGCTGCTGTTCCATTTGACATGTTTTCTAGTTTTTAGAATTTTTAAATAAAAGTAAATTGTTTATCGAGCATTAATAGGGTTTAAGCAGATTTGGCGTTGCTTTAAGGACTTCTAATTTGCATGATCGAGTTGTTTATAATTGATTAATATTTGAACCTTGTATATAAAAAAAGTCCCTTATTTCTAAGGGACTTTTCTTACTATAAAACTTCTTATTCTTTGATTATGCGCAGAGTTCTTTGCTCTGTTGCCTGATTAAGAATGATGTTATACATTCCTGTAGAATAATCTCTTCCAAACAAAGGAGAGTTAAATTCATCAGGCGTAATTGTTCTGGTCTCAACAGAACGTCCTAGAACATCATAGATGCTCATATTAATAGGATTGATAAGATTAGTACTTCTTACTGAGAAAGTGCTTCCAAATGGATTAGGATACACTGTGAATGTAGACGAAGGCGCTACATTCCCTGTAGCATTAACCCCCTTTTGTGAACTTCTTATTGAAGTACAAGTAGATTGTGTTGTATTAGGTGATTTCACAACATCACAATGTCTTCCAGCACCATTTTCATTGTTGTATCTGTCTAATAAAGAACCAGCTGCACCACATGTACCATTAGCAAAAGCTGCATTAACTAAAGCTTGTAAATCAGCTATAGTTGCAACTGAATAATCTAAAGTACCATCACAGATGTTTAGCAATGCTGCTACAGATTGTCTAGCTAAGTTGTTACAATCACCACCACCTAAATTCAATGCTTGAAGCAATGTTAAACCAGCAGGAAGTGTTGAACCAGTGAATACAGAATTATATGGTGTACAAGTTGTATAACAATCCCAAGCTAATGTATGGTTTTTCCAGTATCCTAAAGTACAACCATTAGGTTGTGCACAAGATAAAACAAGAACAGTTTGACTGCAAGAAGCTGATGTGTTATCACACTCATCTTCAGCTGTCCAAGATTGTGTATGAGATACACTTCCATCAGGGTTATTTACAACTACTAAAGCACCTGGAATTATATCAATATCTCCAGGAGCAGTACAATTGTCTGTTGCTGTTGGAGTATCAAATACAACTGCTGCATCACAAGCAACCTCTTTATTAGGTAAACAATTGATAACTGGAGCAGTAGTATCTATTCTGTATGTAAATACCTGATCACAAGTATCAAATAGACCACACGAATTTTCAACTCTATAAGTACGAGTAAGCGTTAGTGCGCAATCAGTACCAGTAACTACATCACTAGATGTATATGGTAAAGTAGGGCAATCTGAATCAACTGTAGGAGCTGTTGGATCAGGAATGGTTGGGTTACAACCCAATGCTCCACCTGGAGCACATGTAATAACTGGAGGAACAGCAGCAAGAATTTGAATACGTCTTACAAAAGGAATATCTGAAATACATCTGTCTGCAATTCTACCACTAATAACAATAGGTCCTTCACATAAAGAAGTTATAACAACAGGATCAAATGTTAATTGTGCAAGACAACCACCAGTATAACCAAATTCTGTTTTGTAAGCAGCAATAATTCCTAAAAGAGTACCTTCATCCACAATATCACATGCTGCAACTTCTCTGTCAGCAGGTAAAGTAGGCTCAATTACAGGAGGAGGAGTAATTGTATATGTTGCAGTACAAGATTCCTCTTGTTCACATCTGTCTGTTACTACCCATCTTACTGTAATTGCTCCACCACATAAATCAGGAGCTTGAATTGGTGCTCCAGGAATAGTATTAACAATTATTGGAGGAAAACCACCTGAAGTAGTAAATGAATCTAACCAATTTTGAAAATGTGCATCAAGAGCAGTTTGATCTGCAAACTGACATGAAGGGTGTGATAAAGTAAGAGGACAGTTTGTGATAATTGGGTCTGGTGGTACAGGAGCACCATTAATTACAGGAGAAGTAGCAGTACATCCATCACAGTCTGTAATTCTGATTACATAATTCTGTGGAATTACGCCAGGAAAGCTACCTGTAGTATTTGTTGCTACTACTACTCCACCAGGAGAGGTAACTAAATTATAGGTGTATTGTCCACAACCACCAGGGAGACTAGGGAATTGAACAATTTGATCTGATGTTCCTAATTTAGTACCAGTTAATCCAGGAGTAATTGATACAGTAGTGAGATCATTAGGACAATCTACAGGAGTAGCACTACCTTGTATAACTAAAACTTTAGTAAATACTGAAGCAGCACATCCTGTACCTGCTGGATCACCTGGTAGAGACATTCTAACTTCAGTAGAACCAGATAAAGGTCCTAAAAGTACAGCTACGCTATTAAACAAACCAGAAGAAACAGTAGTAGTAGAAGTTAGGGAATTGTTGTTAACAAATCTAGCACCACCAGTACTATCTCCTGTAATAGTCCAAGTTAAGGTTGTACCATTATCTAAAAGAACACTTGCTGTAGTGTAGACAATGAGGTTGCCAGGTCCAGCACAGACAAATCTAGGTTCAGCACTTGCATTACACTGTGCAGACAAATCATTCGTGCCCAATAACGTCACGACTAACAGAAATAGTAGGGCCAATCTTTGGACACTACAACGTAGAATTTTTTTCATTTTTATAAAAATTTAAAAGTTTAGGCAAATGTACTTAAAAATTTGTTAATGTGCACATTACAATGAAATTTTAACAATGAAAAATCCTTACTTTTTGTGAGGATTCTCTTAGTTTCTACCTCTACCTTTAGTTCCTCTATTCTTCTCATTTCTACATGGAAATTGTCTTACATAGACAGGTGTAATATCCTATTAAACAGGAGATACATAGTGTTCCTTTTGTTAATGAAAACATAGTTAGTTCTAAAGGTAATAATTTGGACATGAGTAAATGGAGAGCCTACCTCCAGTCCTTGGCATTCAATTCCAACAAAAAGTGTTGGATTTACTTAATAGGATAAACATATCTTCTGAAATAATTAGTATTAGTCCAGTGTTCTACCCCTTTTTTATTCATAATCTTCACACATCTAGGATGTGTATCTACAATTTTGACAGTATCTACTTCAAACCCACCACATTCAGTATAACTACGTGTGAATACAAACTCATTCCCTATATATATAGGATCTCTATAAGTAGTAAGCTCCTTCTCTTTAGAAGGAGCACATGCTAATACAGTGGCTATTAAGCCTAAAAAAATAAATTTTCCCATAATTAATCTGATTTGTGTTTATTTAATAGTTTCCATTTATCTTCAAGAACTTTATACATATCAAGATGAACAGGAGTACATCTGGAATGATAGAATATAGCTCTCATTTCTATTTCGATAGCTCTAATCTCAGTCATATGGCCTCTTATTTCGTCTCTAACTAGTACTCTTTTCTTATTTTTAATAATCACTCTTGTCATAGGTGCATTAGTAGTTTTTAGCATGATAGTGTGTGGTTTAATAAAAAGCTCCTCTATATTTCAAGAGGAGCTTTTAATGGTTTAGTTTAATAGATCTTTGTTCTCACCTTCAGCTTTAGATGCTGATTTTGGCATTCTTTTAGCCTTTTTAGACTCTTTCTCTACATTCTCAACAAATGCCTCAACATTGTTAATAATGTTCTCTTTAATGGTCTCTTCTCCATTTTTAGTAGCATCAAAAATATCAGCTGCTACTTTAGCTTTACGTGCTTTGATTACAGCCTGCTCAAATTTTTCAAAGCTATCATAGTCATTTGGATCAACACCAAATAGGCTACGTTTACCTTTCATTTCAACAACCTGTACATCTACAGCACTATTAGGCATATTCTTAAGGGTGTCCTTAATGGTACGCATCAATACTTTGACATCCTCAGGCATATCATCAGGCATATTGTTTATGTCAAGAGTTTGAAACCCTTTTTCAGAAGCAACATGACCAGTAAGTCTGTCCTCAACATCATTATCTCTTTTTCTTGGTTTAAGATTGGCACCATACATTTCAGGATACAAATCATTCACTGCTTCATCAGTCATAGATTTAGTATCCATGTCCCCATTAAACATTACTTTGTATGCCTTAGTTACCTGGCCAACTTTAGATTCAAGCTTAGCCATTATACCCAGAATTCTGTCTGCTTTACATAGCATACATGGTTCTTTCTTTGTGTGACGCTTGTCACCTTGTATCATTACATTACATAACTCTTTCTGAGCTATAATGTATTTAGCAATTGTAGCTCTTGCTACCTTCTCCATAGCTGCTTTAGCTACTGTTTCATTTTTTTGACTGTGTTTTTGAAATAAACTCATCGTTATTAATTATTAAGGGTTATTGAATACTTTCTTTGTCCACTCTACAGTATATGTGTAGAATGTCTTTAACTTCTTCATGCACTTTCTTAGAGTATGTATACTCTATTCTTGCCTTGGGTACATACCCCACAACAGTTCCTATCTTAGGTATAGTTTCCAATATGTGCATTAAATGTAATTCACCTATTGTTTTTACTCCTAATACCTTCAATATAACCTTGGTTCTTACTGTAATATCAAGATCTTCTATCTTAACATTATTATTGTCTGTTTTTATATGCATTGTATAGATATTATTTATCGTTTATAAATATGTAATAGACTAAGCCTATGGTAAACCTAATCACAAGCCCATAGGCAAAATCTATTACTCCTAACTAACCTTATAAATAAAAAGTATTATGAAAACTTGATATTCTCCTCTAAATTCCAGACCTTTGAGGCACAGTCGAAAGACACTTGAGACTTAATATTACTGCTCTTATATATTCCTCAGACAGCACCCCAGATTACTTATTCTGCATCTCACTAATCTTATTAGATAATTCAGCTGCATATTTCTTTCTCTTTAAAGCATACTCCTCGAATGTTATATTATTATTACAAGGAGTAACCTGTAATAGACAGGCTAGTTTAAATGGACTAAATTTATTGTCTACACTATAGATTTTGGGATATACCTCTACTGTTGTCTCCAGGAGTAAATAAGGATTACCAATTGGATCCTCACTTAAATTAGGAACAAAGTCAAATCTACCCACACCTATGCGCATAACTTTCTTAAATAGTATGTCTCTTAATCCTTTAGTCATAGTACAACTATTTAATGTAGAATCTTTAAAATCAATGGCCTTAATGACTTTGTTATCTAAATCCAAAATTATTTTTGCTTTTGCTTTCATTTATTTTAATGTTTTTAGCTTTATTTCTATTGTACTTTGTCTGAACAAATATTAAATCCTTGACATCAGTCCAAAAATCCTTTTTAGTAGTTCTGGTCATCAATCTAGCTCTGTCTCCTTTAATCTCAACCAATATGAATCTCATTCTATGGTCAGATTGCCATTTAGTGTGATAATTACAACCCACTACTATTTGATTCTCTAAACTCTCCATATTATTTTAATAAATTATCTAATTCATCAAAAATTTCAGAAGCCATAACTCTTAAACTTGCAATTCTTGTTCTATCCTTTGTAAAATTGGAATATTTTAACTTAAGAATACGTATTTTAGCTGTAAGCTTATCAAGATCTTCCTTACCTTCAAGACTTTTATTATGTGCCAAATGAAATTCTATCTCATTACGCAATTTAGTCTTAAAGTCTAGTTCATCTTTCAGTCCTTTAATCTCTAATTCAATCTTATTAAAACATTCTTTAAGCTTTTGACGAGTGTTCTTAATTCCTTTAAATTCCTTACTATTAAAATCAACATCTTTATATTGATTTTTAAGGTGACTCAATGAGTTTTGAAGATCCATTTTTCTTTTAATTAAAGCACTTCTTTTAGCTTTTATATCTAAAATAAGACCATCAATCATCAATAAATCTTTTTTAGTGGGGTTAAATTCTTTCTCCATACTATTTATTATTTCTAGTTATAGCAAATAGCCAGGCCCCTACTAAGAGGCCTGCTAGTATACAAATAAAATCTGCCATATTAATAACTGTTATAAATCAGTTCATCAATATCCTCATCAGTTAATGGTATCTCCATTATATTAGGCACATTACTTTGTAATGATCTAATATGCTTAAATAATGGATGTTTAGTATTAATTCTTTTATAATTACTACCCATTATCATATGTACTTCTTTACCATCAGAGACTATATCGCCTACACATGTGCTGCGTACACCATATTCTCTGTAATCAGCATTGAAATCATTCTGCGCCTGATAAAAGCTACGCACTAGATTTTCAGCTCTTACTGAACCAATAAACTCATAGTCTTTATCAAGACTACAGTCTAAATTTAATCTTCCATTCTTAGGATGGAAAATATTGTACTGTTTGATTGTTGTTATACTCATCGTTTTTGTTGTTTGTTTATTCTTAATAGTTCTTCTTCGTATGCTTTGTGTGCCTCTTCTTCATCCTCAAAATAGCCTAAGTGCTTGCTTCCACCATCAACTGTTATTGTAGCATGCCAACACTCATCTCTAGTATACCAATGTACACCAGTATAAACACTGGTATGTGGTATATGTTTTCTATCACAACTCTCTCTTTTAGTGACAATCAAAAGATTATCAGCACTATCTGAACGAGTATTATAATCCTTGTATTTAACCACTAAATCACTACTAGGGTCATAACCTAAAAATAGCTGAGCTACTAATGATCTAATGGTATATGGTTTATAGTCACCCTTAATAGAAAGATTAATACATCTATATCCTTTAATGATAAATGTCTTTAATATTCTACCAGTTTTATGGTTCATAACCTTTCCTGTATTGGACACACTATAATTAGTAGTACCATATTTTATCCAAACTTCCATTAGTTCAAACAAATTACAGGATAGTTCATATATTGGGCATTAGACATAGCATCGTGTGCTATACATGCTGGTACATCATCTTCATCTCCTTCAAAAATGAGATGAAAATATAAACCACCATCTATTCCTGTTTTAGCCCACCAAAACAGTACTGGTTTAGTTTCTCTTTCCATTATTACGTATATTATTAAATAATAAAAAAAGCACATAAAACTTCTCACAAACGTGGTGAGCATAGAAACTGTGCTTTGATTCTATCCCTAGAATATTTTTTAAACTTTCCCCAAAGTTAAAACTTAGCATACCTACTATGCTGTGCATTTTACACCTAAAACTCGTAGCCCTATTAAATAAACTTAGTATGATTTGTCGATAATCGAAGTTTACTACAAGAAAAACTGGTGTTCTCAATGTCTTGAAAGGTTATTGAGTTTTTAACGTACAAACGTGGCACGTATAAGTTAGCAGGGCTGATTACACATATAAATCTTAAAAACATATGAAAACAAATTTATACCAGCCCTGCCTAATAGATATTATCTATGGTAAATACCAAAAACCATAGACATTCTCTATTATAATATTGTCCAAAGATAAGACATAGCTATAATAACAGCATTAACAATTACTATTGCTCTAAATACTGCACTATTTACCCTTCTTTTATGTATTTTCTCAGCGTAATTAAGTATTTGATCACGCTTCCAGGCATCCAATTCAGGCATGCCCAATAAATATTTCCTAAACTCATCTCTCATTGTCCTCTATTTTATATTTACGATATAAACGTCTGATATATTGAGCTATACAAATAGACAATATAGTACCATATGCTATAAAAATAAGCTTTTGATATTGTTCAAACAACTCAAATGTACACTCACCATACTTAATACCCATACCTATCCATGTTACCACAATAGTAAATAGGGTACAAGACAAAAAGATAGCAAAGATGCCCACAAGGGCCTCTATTGCTATCCATATCTTCTTCCATATATTCCAATTATCCCTTACCATGAGACTCAAGAATACGTCTACAGTCATCATCTGTAGCTGGTTCAACAATTATAGTGTCAACTAATGTACACTTGACAACCATCAGTTCACCATCTTCAGGGATATTTTTATCTAACCCATTGAATCTAATAACTACGTTATGTTCTGTATCTACAGATTTTGTTTTTTGTACAAAATTACCACTATGTGAACGTTTGTTACATCCAATTAGTAATACAGCCAATGCTGCAATAAGTATTGCTTTCTTCATAATTAATAATGTTGTTTAGGATTATCACTTCTTTTTTTTCTTCTGATGCCAAATAATAGACAAACTATTAAATTCACCATGGCTACAATATTTAGCCAAAAATACATATCATCTGATGTATCTTCCATATAGGCCATACATCCTGATATAAAGGCAAGAACAATGCTGAATATGCACCATATCTCCCAATACTCTCTTCTACTGTAATTTTTCTTCATCTTCATTATGATTATAATTAATAAACCATACAAAGTTAACAACTCCCCAAAATAAATAGGCCCACGTCACTAAAATTAACACAGCAGAATTACAACAAAATGAATATGTGTATATAATATTCCAATCATTTATATGTAATATAATCAGATTAAATATCAATACTATTATAAACATCATTAAAAATGACCATCTTGGTCTTCTCTTTCTCTCTTCCATTATAAATAAGATTTAAGTTTATCCATTAATCTCTCCAATTTAGTACGTGGTGTACCAAATGTAAACTCTCTAGTTACACTACTACCTACAACAGGATGAAATCTAAGTGTGCATTTATATCCACATTTAATTAAATCTTTTTTCCTAATTACAAGTATAGCATACATCTGACCAAATGTTAACCAATGGTAATCCATACCAAGACTGCCTTCCATTTGTATAACACCAATATGCCTAATTGACATATCTATTACAGCATCTCCCCATTTATCAATGATAATACTATTGACATGAGCATAAGGATGAGATCCAGGTTGATATTGTGTATGAGCATTATATGGGCTCAAAGGCGCCTTCATAAGCGCCTCATAAGCCAATTTAACCTCAATAAACTTATCATTATCTCCTCCAGGTATATCTGGATGACACTGCATAGCCAAACTACGATATGCCCTCTTAATAACCTTCTTATCTTCTGTCTGAGGAATACCTAAAACCTTATAATATTCAGTCATATACTATATAGATTTATAAGTTACAAATTCTCCTAAATCATGATAATATATATTATGAACAAGTTCATAGTTTATATTACCATTAAATGGAACAACTATTCTATCCTCTTGACCTAATAGCCATTCATATATGCTATTAGCATAGCCAACTGTAATCTCTGTACAGTCATCTAATATTATTATTATTCTTTTCATTGATTAGATTTATTTCTATAAATGTATATTGTATCTTCACCCTTAATATGTATTAATGGCTCTATTCTTTCATCAGATATTACTACAGGCGCAGTAGTTTCATAATGATATGCTGTATAACAACCAGCTATTAGCTCTAATATAATAAATATTAGCATTGCCATAAATAATATAACGTGTATTCTTACATATCCACTCATAATTCTTTCTTTTTACGTCCTTTACCATGGTTAGGTCCATATCCTTTCTTTCTGTATGCACTTGGAGCCTGATTAGCCTCCATAAGCTCAGAATAATATTCTCTTAATTCTCTGTCCTTCAATGAATGAATGTGTTCACTCATAGTTATCTCCTTTAATAATACTCTGGTCAATGCTATTATTTCTAATGCATAGTTATTAGCAGCAGCTCTAACACCATCTATTCTGATGATGTTAGCTCTGCAATTATTAGCTAATGTATATATTTCTTCAAGGATGACATCACGTTGTGCGTTATTTAATGCCATATTAATGTTCTTTGTTTTCTTCTATTACACTTAAACCATAGTTTATTGCACCAAATAGTACAATAACTATTAACCAGGCCATAGGCTCAGGCATACTGTCTTTAATAACACTGCCAAACCATATACAAAATGCAAATCCACATAAAAATAGTATTGCTTTCATATTATTATCTATTAAGCAGGAATGGAACACCCTTTCCTGCTTGATTAAACTTGTCTAATAAATATCTCTGTACACCAAACACATTTATTTGTCTGTTAATTCTCTTGTGATCAACATCTAAATCAGTAGATATATAAACACAGAAATTAAATAACCATTCTCCAGCCTTATAGACCATAGAACCTGCAACATAAACTAGCACTGCACTAATTATAATTAAATATTTCATCTCTTTAAAGGAATTAAGTTAGTTTTTATTTTATAATACACACCATTATGTGACCAAACAGTAGTATACTGTTCATTATCATCTAATTCAGTCTGCATTTCAAACTTAGGACTCTGTGTAATACCCATTAAATCATAATAGGTTGTCTCAACACATTCAGCTAAATCTATTGTCTCCATCTCTCAAATATATTAAGCTTTAGACACATAGCTAACAATCTAATGGCTATCATAGGTAATAACCAATAACAGAATGTATCAAATACACCCAGTTTCCAAGATAATAGGGCTATTGCAACAATGCAAAGCCCTATACATACTAATATTAATTTAATAGCAACACTCATTAGTTCATCTTGATTTTACATTCCTGTATATTCTCAAAAGTTCTAATTGCTGCACGAGCTATTGCATCAAATACAAATTGATTACCATATTTCTCTACACATATAGACATAAGCTTATCAGAAAGCTCTATTTCATCTGCTTTATGTACATTAAATATGAAATCTAACATTTCTATATATTCTAATGTTAGTATTGCTCTTGGATTACCTTTAAATTTCTTTATTAAATCCTCTAATAATAAATTGATACCACTCATAATGATAATTGTTTGATTAAGTTTATAAATAAAAATGTCCTCTTGGGTGATATTAACGTGCTAAACCCAGCATATAAAGCACATGTGTGTTGTTCATCATAGACTTCAGACATTGTCCAATGATTACTCTTTCATAAAATTAAACGTAAGCGTTAATAAAGGCTCTCTGAATTCTATTAAAATTCTTAGTATTACGCATTTCATCACAAGGATGAATATAAGCATACGCAATATTACTACCTTCCCCATTGTATATCAATTTGTCAAAATAATCATCTCCATATAAATCAAGAGTGACATTCATCATATCAATATCTATCTTCTGTACCATCTCTCCTATTCCTGCAGAGATGGTATCAAAAGTCATTACAAATTCTTTTCCTTTAAATCTGTTCATAAGTCTACTAAATTATTTAAATCAAGTTCTTGAAAAGATTTATACACCTCCATCATTACTATTCTATCATAGTGAACAATGGTATTGCCCAATGGATATATCATTAACAAATCAAATGCTAATTCATCATTAACACTAAATATCGCAATGATATTACCATAAACATCAATATGATGGATATATAGTCCATCAACCATTACATATCCACTTCTAACGTACTTGGCCAACATATTCCTTAACATTAAATGTCAATGTAGAATGACACACACCAAATAGTCTCTCATCATATCTAACAGTTATTTCAAACCTTCTGATTAGACTAACCCTTACAATGTTGCTAGAAGCAACAAGAAGACCCTGCTTACTAAAGCGTGGTCTTCTGTTTCTTTTAGTATTCATTATAGTTTTTCAATATTATATACATTATCAGCCTCCATAACCTTATTCATCTTATCTGCAGCATCAGCATACATATTCTGAGCAGCCATTTCTCTTTTCTTACCTTCACTCACATAAGGCTTCTCAGTATGATATTGTTGCCAATTAGCCAATGACATACTATCTCTCTTAATCTCAATATCATCAAGAAGAATAGATAATCTAACAGCATCTTTCTCATCATAACTACATGTTAATGCCTTATAGTTATCCTTATTAATACTGCTCTTAACAATAGCCTTTGGAAAATACTCATAAACAGTTTTATTCTGTTCATAAGTAAACTCAACCTTATCCTCCCATTTATTATAACCTGTAAGAGTACATAATATATCTTTTCTCCAAATATAATGAGGAACAGAAGGCGCAACGTATAGCCCACATAATATCTCTACTGCTAAAGAAGGATTTGGCGTCGAGTTAATAATATCTTCCAACAAATCAATATTAACATTAGTTAATGTAACACTCAATAGTTTTCTTTCTATGTTATTCATGGTATTTTGCTACACTATAGTAGTAACTTCACTTGTTTTTGATAGCATTTCTTCAATGATAATGCTATATTTAATTGATTATTTGATTGTTTTTATGCTTTTATTCAGTACTCTTTATTCCCATACACGTATTCGTGTACTATTTATTCTCACTCAAACTCCCTTTTCATTGCATTATTCTCATACGCCTCGCCGTAGAAAGTTTGATTTATTGCATTATTCGCAATAATTAGCATAATGAGCGTTAGCAACACGCTCATCACACTAATTCAAACAACACAATCAAACAATTCTACCTATATATATAGGTAGAAAATATTATTAATAATACAGATGGATGACAAAGCCCACCCTTTGATGCGTACATCCCACCCCTATACACAAAGCCTAAAGGCTTCGCTATGCGAAGTCTTCAGGCGTTAATGCTTTCGAGTTCTGAATGAACTCGACAGTAAACGCTTTGCGTTTCTGTTTAGTGTAATGAGCCTTGTCAGCTCGAGATATCGAGAGATGACCAAGGAACTCGTAGCCATCGTCTGTTATGTTTAACATAACAGTATCAAGGTTGTCTGCATCGAGGTCGAGACAGAATGGATCGTCCTCGATGACAGTAAAACCTTTGCCTTTATAAAGGAAAGTGCGATAGCTCTTTCCTTCATAACGAGAACCCTTTTGGGTTTTCGTTGGGTCGTATGGTTTCGTGCCTGATAAGGCACGAATCATTAAACAATCATCGATATCTAATTCAAGATAGTTATCGACAGTTTCAGTTTGTTCTGTGGCTGGTTTTTTGTTTTGCTTTGCCATTGTATTAATTATTTATTAGTTTATAATTTAGTGGGGCGCATGCCCCACTTTCCCAATCCCAGGTGGGGTGGTGGTTGGAAGTACCCATATCTCTCACTCTCATAAACCAAAAAAAATTTCCAAAAAAAAATTTTTTAACCAAGTCAATTATTCCTACCTTTGTTATAATCAATTACATTATGGAAACAATGACCATTCAGAAATTAGAAAAGGATTCCAGCAACAGATTGGAAAAAGCCCAACGCTATTATGCCCTCATTTCAGCCCTGAACAATCTGTTCCTGACAGAAAGAGAAATTCAGCTGATAGCATTCTCAGCAGTGCGAGGATCAATATCTTTCGCAACTGTCAGAGAGGACTTTTGCACACTCTACAATTCATCATTCCCTACTATTAATAATATAGTGTCCAAACTTAAACGTTCGCACATATTAATTAAACAAGGAAAGCAGATTGTTGTGAATCCTGCCATTGCTCTTGATTTCTCCAAGCCATTAATTCTCCAGATAACATTAACAGTAAACAATGAACAATACCATGGAGAGACCACAGAGCATGCCCCTGAAAGAGTTCTTAGTCAAAAAACTAAGCCTAAAGTTGAACATTCCTGAAAGAACCATTAATGCTGTGATAACAGATCAGTTCACTACAGCATTTCAGGCCACAACCAATAACAACTCTATTGAGCTGTCAGGATTTGGCAAATTTGTGTTTAATCAGAAAAAGGCCCATGCACAAATGGCCAGATATGAGAGTCAGGTGAAATCGTTTACCACTCTTCTCGCTACAGAGGTTACACCAGGGTATAGAGCTGACTTAAATAGGAAGCTGATTAATGCGCTAAAAAATATTGAATATCTAAAACCAAAATTAATATGAGCTTAGCAAAGATATACGAGGGCTGGAAAAACCATCTTCTGCCTTCTTCCTCTCTGAGGAATGTGATAAACCAGGTATCTGAAGAAAGGTTGGCAATATGTAGAGCATGTCCTCTGCATTCAAGTAACAAAGAAGGATATACAACAGTAAGAGTGGACGAACATTGTACAGAATGTGGATGCTCCTTACTTCCTAAAACTAAATGCTTGTCCTGTAGTTGTCCAGTGGACAAGTGGACAAGTGAATTAACTTCTGAAGAGGAACAACAAATTAAAAATGAAGAGAATATTCAAGGTTGAGAAATTGGAACTGGAGGTTCTAATAGATCTACTGATTTCACTATATGAATCAGGAATAGATTATGTGGATATGTCAAGCGATAATTCAAATCCTGCACAGGATAAACTGATTATACAGACAAAAGACAGCTACATTAATCCCAAATGGCAAGAAGGAGATATAAGAGATAATGTATTCATCAAAGGAGAGAGTGATGACGATGATGACGATGATGATGATGAAGACTTTGACAAGCCTTCTTCCCAAATAGAGATACGAAAACTAACAGATGATGATATAAACGAATTGTTATGAAAAATCCAATATACGCTTTAACCATTAGTAAAGCCATAATAACATTAAATAAAGAATTCCCTGGTATACCAATTGGGGAACACATTGCTAATGCTCTACAAGGACTGGACATCTATAATATTATGGATAAGGATTTAGCTGATATGCTGACTACCTATATTGATGATATTACATTAGATGATTTTTACAGACATAATGTAGAATCAGATTATCCATCAGATGAGTGATATAACCAGATATGAGTTGTTGCAAAGTATAGCGTCTAGAAAGGGAGAGATAGAACGCATAGAAACAGCTATATCTGAGTTACTGAAAAAAGTCAAACAATTAAATAAACAAAAGGAGGAACTCAGGAATCTAAATTTTCTTGATGCAATCCTTATAAACGAACTAGATAATGGCACTGACTAATAAGACATACATCAATACAGAGCTAGATTGGGCTGAAAGCCAGCTTTCCTCATGGAAAGCATATGTTGATGCTAATCCTCTGCATACTCTTGCAGACAGAATTGAATGGAAACCCACAGCTAAGGGAGGTGCGATTCCTATGGTTATTGCTTCCATAGAAGCGCAGGGTAAATTTGTCCAGGAAACTATGAAAAACTATCTGGCCCTACTAGAAGTAGTGGATAAGCTGAGAGAAAAAGAGGGTGCTAAAAAAGAAGCTAGAGGACAAAGCACTGTTCCTCATAGAATGCAAACCCCAGAATAATGGAAATTAAATCTACAGAGTTCTTCAAGAACTTAAAGTCACTTCCCCCACCAGGAACCCAGGAATTTCAGGATCTTATCAAGTGGGAAGAAGAAAAAATTAAAGGTGGAGTCACTATAAATGGCGTGTACATTTCTGGTTGGCTCTATTGGCATTTAAATCATTGGTGGATTAGAATTGATGATAAGGATGAGTATGGCAATGATGTCAGAATCACATCCCTGCCAGAACTTCGTGATAATGAGTGGATTAGAGCTGAGACGCTTGAGGCCTGCAAAAGGAATAAAGAAGGTTATATGGAGGTGGGTGGAAGACAAGGTGGAAAGTCTGAAATGGAGGCTTCCTACTTTGGAATGAATGCAACATTATTTGAGAATACCCAAAACGTAATTATATGTGGAAACGACTATGACCTTTCACTACTGAAGGATAAGGTAGACTTTGGGATGAAAAATCTCTGGAAAGGCATTGCGATACCACGTTTGGATAAAACCTGGCGCTCCAACCAAATACGTTTAGGATATAAAAAGCCTGATGGGGAGGATGCGATTTGGAGCTACATTGTTATTCGTAATGCTAAGGATGGTAATGTAACAGAAGTGGCAGCAGGTACCACAGCTAAGTCCTTAATAATGGATGAGGTAGGGAAATATCCTTTCGCTGCCACGTTTAAAGCTGGGGAACCAGCAATTAAAGGGTCCAATGGATGGAGAGCTGTACCAATCTTAGTAGGAACAGGGGGATCATTTGACAGAGGACAAGATGCAGAAAATTTCTTTTATAATCCACGAGCTAATAACTTTCATGCGATACTGGATCCTGTTAGCAATAGGGAAACTGGTTTATTTCTTTCTGGTGTATATCGTCAGGATTGCAAGAAAGAAATGAGTTTAGGAGATTGGCTGACTATTAATAGGGGTATGACATTCCCCAAGAATGCAGACATTCGCAAGATTAAAATCAAGGCAGCAGATATTCCTAAAGCAACAGCTCTTATAGAAAAAGAGAGACTTGCAGCTAAACTAAATCCAGATAGAACCATTTATCTGAAACAGATAATGTACTATCCTCTGACAGTAGAGGAATGTTTCTTGAATTCAGGAGAGAACATCTTCGATATTGAAGGAGCTAAGAGACAGAAATCCAGATTACAGGAAGCTGAACACAGTGGTACTCCAGTAATACTTCATGATGATGGAGATGGAGTTAAGCATTCCTTCACAGACAAACAACCAATCACTAACTTCCCAGCTAAAAAAGATGACAACAAAGACGCACCTATTATTATATATGAATTTCCTATCGAAGATCCTCCATATGGACTCTATGTTGCTGGAGTCGATCCATATAGACAAGGGAAAGCTGCGTATAGTAGTTCCCTTGGAGTCGTTTACATCTACAAAAGGATGCACTCCATTAGTGGAGAGAAATACCAGGATATGTTTGTGGCAAGTTATTGTGCAAGACCTGACAGAAAGGAGGTCTGGGAAGACCAGGCCAGACTCCTGATTAAGTTCTATAATGCCAGAGCCCTGTGTGAAAACGATGAAATTTCTTTCATAGATTATATGATAGCCAAAGGTGACAGTCATTACTTGGAACGCCAGCCTATATGGCTTCAGGAAATTGTACCTAACACTACAGTTAAAAGAGATTTTGGTATTCATAGGTCAGCTGAGAAAATTAGATTATTTTTGCATGGATGCTTGAAGAAATACACTGAAGAAGTACTCATTAGGCCAATTACTGATGAGGATGGTACACAGCCTGAATTGAAAGGAATGACTAAAATATTTGATCCTCTCCTCCTAGATGAGATGATTGCATATGATGACGAAGGAAACTTCGATAGAATAATAGCAGCTGAACTAGCTATAGCTCTCGCTATGAAACTCGATCCAATGATGGGAGCCATAGGTGGTGATGGAGATGTGAGAATAAGGGCTATGTATGATAAGGACAAACCTAAAAAGAAATTATTCACTGTAACAAAGAACATGTTTACAGCTAACAATAAATTATTCAAGTAAAATGGCAATAATCAGATACACCAAGGATGCTACCATCAGGTATGCCTACCTTAATATATTCCCTGATCAGTTCAAAACTGAGAAGGAGAAACAAGATGAGAGTTGGATCAAGAATACCATGGACTATTTTGCCAACAAAGCTTATGCAGAATATGTTAAGAATCGAGATACATTCGTAGGAAACTATGATTTAATGAAAGGATTACTCAGAATGGAAGATTTCTACCAGGAACCTGACGTGAAAAGTTTCACAGATTTACTTGAAAGGGATATGGAGTTACCTAAATATGTAAAGAACTATTCCATTGTAACCACTCCTATTAATGAACTGGCAGGAGAACTTACTAAAAGACCTGACACATATAGAATAAAAGCCTTCGATGATGACAGTAAGGCAGAAGAACTACAATACAAAACCCAAATACTAACAGACTACATAATGCAGGAGGCCAGAAAAGGCATTCTTGAAAAAGCTGCTATGGAAGGAATAGAAATTCCTGATGAGCAATTGGAAGAAATGACAATGCAGCAAGTACAGGAAGAACTCACAGATTATACCTCCATGGCAGAGAAATGGGCCAATCATATCCTTACGTGCACAAAAGCAGATTTCAACTTAAAAGAAAAATCAGAGGATGCATTTCGAGACCTTATGATTTCCAATAGACAGTATTATCACATCTATGAGGATAATAGCAAAGTGGGATATAACATAGAGGTATCAAATCCAAAGAATACATGGTGGCTTTCTACTCCAGATTTAAAATGGACCAGTGATCCCTCAGGGCGTGCTCATGGTGCATATGCTGCAGGCACAGTCCAGGTCATGGAGCTATCTGAAATCATAGAAAGTATCCCAGATATCACTAAGGAAGAAATTGATCACCTGCGCTCTTCTCTCCAGGACTATGGACTCATAAACGTAAGAGAATCCAATTTAGGTAATCCCAATGCTGTTGAAGGCCAGGATAGTATAATGTATGATACATATGATCCCCTCGTTCTTCAAACCAGAATGTTGATTGAATCAGAAATGAAAGAGAACAATGATGGGCTAAGAGACTTCTTAGGACTAACATCAAACGTCTCTTCTTTTGGTTATAAATATGTAGTGGTAAGAGGATACTGGATTGGAAAGAAAAAAATTGGTAAGTTAATATATATGGATGAGATGGATCAGCCACAATCTATATTAGTTGATGAGCATTATAAATCTGGTACGCATCCTGCTCAGATTTCTTTAGAATGGGGATGGATCAATGAATGGATGCAGGGAACTAAAGTAGGGCCAGACATCTATTTTGTTAAACCTTTCAAACTTTTAAATTATTGTCCTATCATAGGATTGGTACATGAGATTAAAAATACAGAGTCAAGATCCTTAGTGGACATGATGAAACCTTTCCAGGTTATATATAATGTATGTATGAACCAACTTTTTGAATTACTAAATAAAGAGGTAGGTAAAGTGCAACTGATGTCATTACGACATATTCCTATTCCTAAGGATGGAGATGCACAGGATGCATTAGACATCTGGGAAATGGAAGCGAGAAACAGGGGAGTAGTATTCGTGGATGACAGTCCAGAAAATTTAAAGGCTCCATCAAGTTTCAATCAATTCACAGCATTAGATCTTACCAGAACACAGGAGATGCAGACCAGGTATAATCTGGCTGTACAGATTAAGAATGAATGCTGGGAATTAGTGGGAATGTCCAAACAGAGAATGGGTAACGTTACAGCCTCAGAGAGCGCCACAGGAACTAATACAGCAGTTCAACAATCTTATTCGCAGACAGAACCTCTGTTCGTAGCACACGAATATACACTAGGTCATTTATATCAGGCCATCATAGATGCTTCTCAATATATAGAATGTTCTAAACCAGAAAGCACACTTTCTTATGTTACAGGAGAAGGAGAAGCTGCATTCATACAAGTTAATGGTAATGATTTGAAATTCAGAGACCTTAAAGTGTTTGCTACCAATAGACCTGAGGATACTCAAATGTTTAATGAGATTCGCCTTTTAGCACAATCTATTATCCAAAATGGTGGTAGTGTGTATGATATTATAGAATTGTACTCTACTAAATCAATGAGAGCTATGAAGAAAACCTTCAAAGATCTTAGAGATAAACAAGATGCTATGCAACAACAGCAAATGGCTACTCAACAGCAACAAGTTGAACAACAAGGTCAAATTGCTCAGGCTCAAATGCAGCAGGCTGCTCAGATGAAACAAATGGAGATGGAAAATCAAAACCATCAAAATGAACTTGATCGTATCAACAAAAAAGAGATTGCACTTTTACAAGCGCTTGGCAGAAACCCAGAAGCCACAGCAGACACAGATAAATCTGGAGTTGCTGATGCATTGGAAATGACTAATTTGGAGGCTGAAGAAAGAAGAGCTAACAAAGATCATGAGATTCAGATGACTGATATTCAATCTAAAACCAGTCTTGGTTTAAGTAAACTTGATGTTGACAGAGAAAAGCTACAGGTTGACAGAGAAAACATGGCAAATGATTTGCAGATAGCAAAAATAAATGCCAAGAACAAACCAAGTGGTGGTAACAAACCTAAAAAATAAATCAATTTAATTAGAGGTGAAAAATATTAATGCTATATTATCGTAAAAATTACACTAATTTGAACGATTATGCTTTGTTTCTATCAAACCTCTTCATAATTTTACTTAAGAAACCAATAATAAACTACATATATGGACCCAATTGAAAACAATAGCCAACCATTTGGTGACTTTGGAATAAAAGACACAATGGAAATGGGACTAGGAAATGCTGAGTTATTAAGGGATTTACTAGGACCAGATACTGCAACAGAAAATCCTGATGACATAACTCCTATAATTAAGGATGCTAATGATCCTCCTCCTGCAGATCCTCCAAAACCAAAAGGTAAAGAGGTAGCTCCACCTAAAGATGGTGAAGCTCCTGAAGTTAAAAATACAATAGGTGATTTCTTAGGCAATAATGCTGACGATGAAGAGGACGATTATACTCCACCTCCTACAAGAGACGAGGATATTCCACCAGCATCAAATCAGTTTTCTGCACTATCAAATGATTTATTTAAATTAGGTGTCTTCAATAGAGAGGAAGACGAAGAAGACGTTGTTATTAACACTCCTGAAGATTTCTTGCAGAGATTCACTGAAGAGAAAAGAAGAGGAGCTATTGAAATGGTGAATACATTCATTGGACAGTTTGGAGAAGATTATCAGCAAGCTTTTGATGCCATATATGTGAAAGGGGTAGATCCTAGAGACTACTTTACAGTTTATAATGAAGCTGTAAATTACGCAGAAATGGATTTAACTCTAGAGGAAAATCAAGAGGCAGTGATGAAAAGAGCATTAACTGACCAAGGTTTTGAAAGAGAAGACATAGATACAGAGATTGAAAGATTGAGAAACTATGGAGATCTTGAGGTTGTAGCCACAAGAAACCATAAAGTATTAGTTAAGAAAGATGCAATCAAGATGCAGGAAATGGAGCAAAAAGCTCAGTATGAACTTGCACAGAAAGCGAACATCAGAAATCAATACATCACAAACGTTCAAACTGTTATACAAGAAAAACTAAAAGCAAAAGAATTCGATGGTATTCCAGTTAATCCAAAAATAGCTGGCGAAGTACAAGAGTTCTTATTAGTTGACAAGTATAAAACTGCATCAGGAGAATTGCTAACAGATTTTGACAAAGCGATTTTGGATTTAAAACGTCCTGAGAATCACGCAAACAAAGTTAAAATTGCTTTCCTCTTGAAATTATTAGAGAAAGATCCAACTCTTTCTACAATACAAAAAGCAGGTGTAACTAAGAAAACTGATCAATTATTTAGTGAAGTTGCCAGACAAGTAAGCAAGGATAAAACCCCTGCAGCAGAAAGGGCAGCCAATGCTAAACCAGGACAATGGTTCTTATAACTTAGTAATAACAATAAAAAGACAATAAAATGAGTATTCAAACAATCCCAGGATTAGTTGGGTTTACCTACGCCAGGGTGGCGTCAATGGACAAGCGTGCTGTAGGTAAGTTAACAGACTCCAATCACTTGGAATCCTTCCACTCCACAGAGCCAGCAGACTATGACAAGAAGATCATTAGTCTCTACACCCAGAGTTCGCTGTATAGCAACGACTTTCTGGACATGATTAACAAAAGCACCCCATTCTACATCGACAATAATAGCGATGCTTGGAAATGGGATATTGCAGTTCCCTACAAATTCCCAAAAATTATTGACATTCCTGTATCTCTTACCAATATTCTTACAGCTACTGGTAAAGCTGGTATTGATGGACAAGAATTCCAATTGGTAATAGATACCAACGAGTTTTCTAAAAATGCCATCATATCTATTGGTACTCGTCAATATGGACCTAGATTCTATGTAATCAAAGATCCTCTTCCTTGGAACAATGGATACTTATATTCTTTCACTTTAGTTTCTCCAAATCCAAAAGTGGACTTTGTGGATCCTAAGTTCTTGAAAATTGGTATTGACTGTGAATTGATTGATGCTGCTATTGGAGAATTTGATCAAGACTTATTAGGCCTTCCTAGATTGGGTGAAAAAATCACAATGTTTGAATCTTTGAGTTCAGGCTATGGTTTTGAACACAAAATCACAGAATGGGCTGATGACAGAATGATGAAAGATGCTGATGGCAAATCATTAGATATCTTGGTTTACGCTCCACAAAGACGTAACCAATTACCTTTAACTCGTAACGATGTTAAATGGGAGCCTTTCATCGAATTTATGATGAGAAAATCCATGCTGGAATTGAAAGTTAAACGTATGATCTGGTCTCAACCAGGTACTGTTAAAACTAATGGTTCCAGACAGGAAGTTAAACGTACTTCTGCTGGTGTATACTACAGAATGCGTAACAATGGTAACTTAGTTCAGTACAACAGAGGTGAGTTCAATGCCAACCTTTTACGTTCTGTGTTTGGAGACTTGTTCTACAGACGTGTGGATGTGAAAGACAGACGTGTCAAAATGTATACCAATGAAGCTGGTTTTGACGTCTTCCAACAAGCTTTAAAAACAGATGCTCTTAATTCTGGTCTTACATTCGTTGCAGATTCTGGAAACAGATATTTACAAGGTGAAGGACAACATATCACTTACAATTTTGCGTTCGATTCAATGGTTACCAGAGAAACTGGTAAAATTGAATTAATCCACTTGAAAGAGTTGGATTTACCACAAACTAACTTAGAGTTTGGACAAAACAAAAAATCAACACCAGTTTTCTTCGTGTTTGATGTTTCTCCAATGTCTGATGGTTCAATGGTTAACAATATTCGTGAGGTGAGAATGAAAGGTGCACCTTCTATGACATGGGGATATATTGATGGTACTCGTCATCACTTAGGCTTTGCGAAGTCTCAAGGTATGAGTTCAGCAAATAAATTTCCAGGTTATGAGTTATGGATGAAAGATAGATGTGATATCTTTATTGAAGACCTGTCTAGAACAGTGTTGATTGAAGAAATCCCACAATTCTAAGATAACTAAAGTTTCGAGATTGATTCCCCCACGCACCACTCTCCCACCAGTGGGGGTTTCTTTCTCACTTATCGCATCGTAGAGCAGCAGGTAGCTCGCTAGAGTCATAATCTAGAGGCCATGGGTTCGATCCCCATCGATGCAACTAAACCAAAATAAAACTAACTAAATATGGGAAAAGTAGGCAAAATAGCTGTTATCAAAAAAGAATATAGCAGCGCAGATATGCAAACAATGCAAGGAGGACTAGCTCAGAAGAATATGACTAGGATTCCAGGTACAGGGGTATTTAAATTTCCTTATAAGGAGATTGATGGAAAATATCGTACTGGATTGGATCCTGATGCAGCATACATCAGAAGAATTCAAGATGATCTGGAAAGAGAACTTGAAATTGAGAAAGTAACAGCTACTAAAGAAAGACTGCAAAGAGAATTAGGCGACATTGATTTGGGACCACGTTCTTCTTTTTGGAACTATGGTCTTGCTCTAAGTGCAGATGATACCAATCATATTCAGCCAGTAAAGCTGATTGATGGTGATAACTATTTTGATTTGTCTATTCCCTATCAGGAAATAGCTTTTTCTTGGTTAAGAGTACACCCTACCATTGCATCCAGCCATCAGGCTTGGGAGCGTGGAGAATATCCTGCAGATACACAATTTTATGTGTGTGATGAGGAAATTGAAAGTGCTGTACTGTACAAGAAAAAACAACTTATCAATGGAGCTATCGTTAAATTTCAAGATATGTCAATAGAGAAAAAACGTAAAGTAGCCAGATTATTAGGACTTCCAGTAACAGAAGATACAAAAGAAGAAATAGTATATAATCAGATTGATAACCTATTGAAAAAAACAGAGTTTGATAAAGGCAAGTATGCTGGATTGAATCCTGTAGAAGTATTCAATAGATTTGCTGATATGAAAGAAGACTTACTCCATATTAGAGATTTGGTTAAACAAGCAATTGCTCATTCCATCTATCGTGTAAAACCTAATGGTCACATATATGAAGGGGAGTTTGAGATCTCAACTGATGAGGATGAATTAGTAAAATTCCTTATAGATGATGAACACCAAGATGATTTGCTTGTATTGGAAGGAAAATTAAAAACTAAGAAGCTTGCTTCTGTATAAAAGATAAGACATGATACCAGTAGATAGTTTATTGTATAAGATTGATCAGAAACTAAATAAATTATCAACTAATAGCCATCAACAAATACCTTTAGAGGATAAAATTTTAGCCTTGAATGAGGCTCAGATTAAATTGATAAAGCAAAAAGTTGATGGATTTAGTACAACATCTGGTTTAGGTCTGGATTCTTTTAAGAAACGATATGAAGATTTGCAAAGACTTACTGTTACTTATGAGGCAGGTAAACTACCTCTAAAGTTAGCAGATCCAATTATAAACAGATGGGAAGCAGATTTAAGTGCTTTGAGACCTGGATATATGTTTTATGAAGATTCTTATATCTTAGCAGATAAAGGACAGTGTAAAGACAGAAAGATTTGGATTAACAAGGATTTAGCAAGACATGGTGATTTATCGTTCTTATTTAATAATGATCATTACAAACCTTCATTTGAATATCAAGAGACATTTAATTGGATTTCTTCAGATGAAATTAGTATCTTTACAGATGGAACCTTTACACCAAAGGACATCTACATAATGTACATGAGATATCCCATATTTATTGACAAAGAAGGATATTTCAAATTTGATGGAGAACCATCAACAAACGTAGATTGTGAACTAGAACTGTACCTGGAGGATGAACTGTTGGACTTGACAGTTCAGACTCTAGCGACATACATAGAGAATCAATCAGCAATACAGACTTCTCAAATGAGAATTCAAACAAATGAGTAAACAATTTAAATTTTAAATAAAATGGCAGATTTTTCATTAACCACGCTCTTCGTAGTCCCTTCTACCCAGGCAGGTTTACCAGCAGCGCTGAGTACAACCCAGGATTTAGGTGCAGGAGTATTTGGGTTTTTCAAGAATGACTACACAGCTGATACAGCTGCAGCTACAGGTGCTGCACCTTATTTCTATGCTGCACAAGGTAGAGAAAATACCTATTTGCAGGCTAGCAAACGTTCAGATAAGATAAAAGGTTGTTCAGCCACAGCCAATTGTAATTCTAACGTAACTGAGTATTATAAAGTAAATGGATGTGGAACAGCCTCAAATCAGGTAACTGAAATTAGTGGTTGGACAGTTCAATGTGGTGATGTGATAACTATCACGCTACGTGCACATTCCAGTTATTTAGATACTTTGTATTTCAATGGATGGACAAGATCAGTAACAGTACAGGCACCTTGTTGTGAATGTGATGATACTGGTTGTGAACCAATTGCAGACTTATCTGCATTAATTGACAAGTTAATTGCAAAATTGAGAGAGCAGGCTCCTGGAAACAATCCTGATAACATCTCATTGAATCAATTCTACACTTTTGAAAATGTAGGAGGAGCAATTCTTCGTATTACTGGAAAACCATTAACCAAATATGGTGTACCTTGTGATATTGCTGCGTTTCCTCACGAGTATGATAGAATGTGGTTCAGAACTTTCGTTTACGAAGGTCCTGCTACTACTGCTGACTTCATCGTGGCAGACGCTTGTAACTTCTTAGCAACAGCTAATGTTACACAAAGAGCTACCTATCCTATTGGTACTGCTGCAGAAATTCTTCAGTTAGAGAAAAACTACTACAGCTACCAAGCTGGTTACCTTAAACATTTATATAGAATGATGGGTTATAATCAAAACTATCAACCTTCTCTTGTAGAGGCTGGTGCTGTTTATAACACTTACTATATTAAGTTTAATGAGTATGACAGATCTGCTTATCAGTGGGGTGATTTCATCCCAACAGACAGTATGATCATCATTGCAGCAGTTGTTGGATCTACAATAGATGGAGAGATTAGTACTTTCTTAAATACAGCTCTTGGTCCTATTGCAGCAGTGACTCTTAATACTACTTGTGCTCCAACCACAACTAGTACATCTACTACTGCAGGCCTAACTACAACTACAACTTCTACTCTATTCCCATAAGAATAGTAGAATTGTTTAACCTAAATGTCAGAGGTATGAGAGGATTTCTCTGTCCTCTGACATTTTTATTTAAAGCAATATGGCAAATTTAAATTTAAAGATAGTAGTATTACCAACATACGATGTTGAGTCAATAAATGTAACAGATGCTTCTACCTATCCAGATCCTGATGCAGTGAGTGATGCTTTTTTAGTAGCAACCCCTCCAGGATTTGACCCTGTAAATATTCCTTTTAATGTAGAGAGTTATAACATACTCACTTCTGATGTCTTAGGAATATCAGAACCAGATATTAAGATGCCATTACCTGATGGTATATACCAATTTCATTATTCTATATTTCCTACGTCTGTTGTTGAAAACAACACCAAGATTACTATAATGAGAGTGGATCAACTTCAGGAGAAATTTGATAGTGTGTTTATGACCTTGGACATGATGGAATGTGACCAAGCAATCAAAACACAAGCAAAAGTAGATTTGAATACAATATATCTTCTTATTCAGGGCTCTATAGCAGCAGCTAACAACTGTGCTATCACAGAGGCCAGTGAGCTTTATGGTAAAGCATCTCAGATGCTGGACAACATGCTTAAAAAGAATTGTGGATGTAGTGGTAATAACTATATGAATAATTTTCCTTAATATGAAAGCAACATGTACAGGGTGTGGAGCTCAAATGGGTTGTGGATGTCAGTTGACAAATGGACTATGTCCAGCCTGCTTAGCTAAACAGCAAACGAAATAATGTTAACTCCTAAGATAACATATTGTAAAGAATGCCCAGCCATCTTACCTTTGATTGAAAGCATCAACTGTAAGTTGCATGCATTGAGCCTAAGTGCATACAATAACATTGTATTCTCTTTAAACCTCAATATAAACCAATCAACTGCATTAAGTCTCTTGCATTACAAGAGAATATTAATGTATAAACTTGTAAATTCAGATTATGCTTGTCAATTTAGTGTAGAACAAATTGCAAGCAGAGTAAAAATATTAACAGTAGGAGGAAAAGTAAGTGATTGTTCTTGCAATGAAATTGTAATAACAACTACTACAACCACTACAATAGTCTGTTGTTCATATGTATATAATGTATCAGCTGCCTTATGTCCTGACTGTTTCTTTATAGGACCAGGTACAATACGAAATGCTACACAATTATCTGATGGAAAATACTTTCTTAACACTACTAGTAATTTAATTGTTGTAATAAATGGATTAGGAACATGTAGTACTAGTGATCCTAATACTTTCTTTAATGACGAAGATGGTTTAAACTCTTGTGATGAGATTAAAGGTTTTTGTGCTACTACTACAACCAGTTCATCATCTACATCTACTTCCACCTCAACATCTACATCTACTTCTACATCTACTTCAACAACTACATCAACAACAACACCTACACCAATAACATCAACAACAACAACACCTACACCAACAACTACAACTACCACAACAGTTGCACTTACTACTACTACTTCAACTACTGTAGTAGCACTAATGGCTAATTGTGTAGGTTGTGGTGGTATAGTACCAAATTATTATGTTGGAGTACATGAATTTTGTATTAATTTAGAGCCTGAAGGAGGAGTAGTTATATATCAGCTCTATGCTGAGGCTAACTGTGACAAGTTTGAGATTATTCATAATGGGGTTAAAAAGGCTACCTCAGGTATGACTGTAGCTAATGGAGGGCCATTTGATGATTTATATGGTCCATCAAATATGCCTATATCTCCTGATGAGCTTGATGTAAATCAATTTATAGGAACAGCTAGTCATGCAGCTGGAGGAATTGTTCCAACTAGAAATGCTGCATTTGCTGCAGCAAATCCAAGCTTATCTTATATAACTGTAGGAGCTGGTTATGCCCAACTTATTTGGTGGAATTATACTCCAGCAGATTATGCAGTTAATCCTAATGTGATAGTTAGAGTTACTACTGGACACAGTTCAGATTATGGTATGCAAAGAATGTGTCCTACTCCTGTAGGTACTACTACTACCTCTTCTTCTACTACTACTCCTCCTACTTGTAAACAATATACTTATTCAGTAACAGCTGCAGATAGAACTGCAGCAGATGATGGTATAGTATATATAAGAGTTAAAGGTTGCACTGGAATTATATATGCTATAAAAGAAGTAATTACACATACTTCAACAAGTATATGTGCAGATTCTTCAGTACCACCATTTGAATATATTCTTGTTGGTGGAGTTGAAACAGCAGTAGCAGTTCAACCTACACAAACTGGCAATTGCCCTTAATAAATTAAAAAATAAATAACATGAGCTGTTCAAATTGCTTTAATGGATGCGCAGGGCCTGTATCAGACAAATGCGTTAAATATACAGGGATAGATATCCCTGGTCTTGGTATTGCCAATGGTGATACTTTGCTGCATGTGGAAAATAAAATTACTGAAAAGATATTAGGATTGATGACAGGAGAAGAAATTATACCTGTAATTGATCCTACTGTTATTTGTGATTTGGTAAGTGACTTTTTTCCTTACTGTCCACCACTTACTCTTAATGATGTACTTACTGCATTTGTAAAAGCTATTTGTGTTCTTGATGAAAGAATAGTTGAAGCTGAAGATCAATTGGCTGCTCTAAATGAATCTTATGATATAGACTGTCTTGTAGGAGTAGATGCTTCTTCAGATACTCATGATGTAGTTCAGGCTGTCATAAATAAAGTATGTGAAGTATCTGCAGAGCTCACTGCCTTTAAAGAGGATGTAGAAAATCTTTATGTTAAAGAAGCAGATATACAGGGTATTGTTAATACAGCTATTAGTACTGCTCCTGGTGCAGGTAAGAATTACGACAAGATGGTTCCTTATATAGTTTATCCATATTATGGTTCTATAGCAAAATTTGGTATAACAGGAGTAGGAAGTGATGAGTGGGAAAAAGTCTATCTATGTAATGGTGCCAATGGCACGCCTGACATGCGAGGAAGAGTTCCTGTAGGAGTTATTGTTATGGGTAATCAGGCACTTGAATCTGAAGTTGATCCTGCTACTCCTAATGCTGGTAATCCAGATTATATCATCAATGCAAAAGGAGGAAGTAATTTGGTAAAACTTACCAGTGTAGATCAATTACCTAATCATACTCATAATCCTGTTAAAATAACTATTACTGATCCAGGACATTCTCATCCTAATTCTTCACAAAACCCTACTAATGGTAGTGGTAGTGTCTTTGGTTATAATGCTGTTGGTGATGAAGATCATTTTGGTTTAAAATCTACTGAATCTGCACCTACAGGATTAAAAGGGGGACCAGGAACCCAACCTACAACAGTGGGACAAAATGTGTGGGCAGAGAACACACCAGTTGGTATAGGTGCAGGGCATGACAATATTCAACCTGTGCGTGCCCTTTATTATATAATGTATAAACCTTAATAAAAAAAACCATGTGTTATCCATATACAACTTGTAAATGTTCAGGTAAAACTGGCGCCTGTGATCCTTCTAAATCAGAAAATACTACTTACACAGGGCCTGATTTGCCTTTTACAGGCATAGAAACAAATGACAATATGACTGTTGTCATTCAGAAGTTAAATGATGCTATTGCTGCATGTTGTAGTACAATCACAAGCACAACTACACTTACTCCATCTACTACTACAAGTACAACTACAGCAGCTGTAACAACTAGTACATCATCAACCAGTGCATCAACTTCTACGTCAACAACTACTGTAAATCCTTTCTTTATTCCATTATACATAGTAAACAATTCTTGTTGTACTCCTGCTGATAGTACAGTGAGATTGATGGATGCACCAGCATTCAGTGGACAAGTTGCTGGTAGTGTAATTACAGGAACAGATGGCAGAGCATATACATTGACACTTGCTGGTTCTATTATGGGAGCTCCTAATACTCCTATTCTTCAAAATGGTTCAGATACTGGTCTTTATCCTAATTGTACCACATGGAATGGTACTAATCTCCTTGGATGTCCAACTACTACATCAACAACTACTTGTAATGGAACCTCATATTCTTACACTATCAGAAGATATACTTGTACAGCTTGTAATCTTTCAGATTCTGTAACAATTCTTAATGCAACCAAACTTACTATTGGTTATTGGTATTATGATCCTAATTCTGGTCATGCTTTCATAGTAGATACATTTAATGGTTGCAGTGGCTCTGCTCCTAATAGAACTGTCTTAGATTCAACTCAAAGATACAGATGCAATCAATGGATAGGTTGTCAATCAATAACTACAACTACTTCTACATCAGGAGCACCAACAACAACAACTACAACTTTGCCTCCTACAACAACAACTACAACTGCACCTCCTACAACAACATCTACTACAACACTTGGTACTAATTTCTTACCTGTAAGCAATGGTGGTACTATTTTATATAGTAGAATCTATTTGCCAACAAGTACTATTGTAACTGGTACTTTTACAAGTTATAGAAATCCTTCATTAGTAACTGCATCTGCTAACAGAATAGCAACTATAAACAATGATTTAACTCTTACTTCAACGTATACTGTAGATGGAGGATTCTCTGAAGCTTTTCCTGATGTAACTAATTTAAAACAACAAACAGATGGAAAAATAATTGCTACAGGATCATTTGCATCATATGGAGATGCTATTGTTGCTACTAATAATATTGTAAGAATACTAACAAATGGTGATACTGATGGTACATTTAATGCTGCTCACAGTCCTGGATTTAATGCTCCTACCAGACAGTTAGATATAGATAGTATTGGAAAAATTTACGTTACAGGAATTTTTACTACATTTAATAGTAATAGTTATCCTCGTATAGTAAGAATGAACGCTGATGGTACTGAAGATCCTACTTTTACTGTTAACGAAGGGTTCAATGGTGAAACATCAGGTGTAAGTGTACTTCCAGGTGACAATGGTGTAATTGTAGTAGGTAGTTTTAGTCAATATAGATTAGCTGCTACTGAACCTGGAATAGCCAGACTAGATACTAATGGAATTAGTCAAAGTATGTCCATAGGAGGATTTTCACCTAATGTTGGTGTTGCACCAAAATCTATAGCAAGATTTCCTGGACAAACTTCTTTTTATGTTGCAGGACAGTTTAATCAATACACTGGAGTTACTGTAGGTAATATTGTTAAGATGTCTGATAATGGCGTAATAGATAATACCTTTACACAAGGAAATGGTTTTAATGCTACTGTCAATACAATAGAAGTTGTTTGGACTAATAAACTGTTTATAACAGGAACGTTCACTGAATATGATGCTCAGCCTGCTCTTGGATTTATCGTGCTAAATGCAGATGGTACAATACTATTCAGACCAACAGTACAATATTACACTCCTATTATTATAGGAAATAATTTATATGCAAGAACATCAACAGGCAGTTTACAAGTTGTATACACAAACCCATGACAATTTTAGTAACACTAACAGTAGCAGGAACAGATACTGGCCCCTTCAGCATAATCGCACAAGCTGGAGGGGTCAATACCACTGTTGCTTCAGGAGTTACTAGACAACAATTGCTCGATGGATATTCCATTACTGTTCCTGATAATACTAACAGTGTAGTAGTGGACTCTAATGGAGCTTGTGATAATCTCATTGTCTTTGGTACAGGGATTACAACAACATCAACATCATCAACAACATCAACTACTACCAGTACAACTACTCCAAGTCCTGGAGGAATAAATATTTCTACAGGAGCTACCAGTGTAGCTGCAGCTTGTAACTCACTTAGTGCTCCACTATTAGTATATTCAGCTGTGCCATTGGCAAAAGATGTTATAGTATATGCTAATGCAGCATTAACAATACCATTTAATGGTGGGTTATTATGGTATAAACAGGGAAGTATTGCGTGGTTAATTGATGTAGATGGTAAAATTACAACTAATGGTCAATTTTGTATAGTATGATGACAGTAGTAATAACATTAACGACAGCAGGTGCAGATAGTGGTCCATTTGATTTGTATTCAAATGTGGATTTCTATGGGATTCCTTTTGAGACAGGTGTGAGTAAAACAGATTTAGAGACAGGTTATACTTCTACTGTAGTTCCAGATGGCACAACCACTATAAAGGTAAAGTCTGAAGGAGTTTGTACTAATTCTGTTAATCTTCTTTTGACAGTACTTTCTTTTCCAGTTAGTTTATCTTATGGAAGTACTGCTGCGTTAGCGTGTGCAGCAGCTTCTGGTACTGTCTTTAACCTTTAAATAGATTATAATGACAACTTATTTTAGTTCCTGTACTCCTATAGTTCTTAACTGTCATTTGTTTTATGATCCAGAATTAACTATTCCAGTTAATAATGGTTTCTATTCAGATGGTACTAATTGTTTTGAAGTAACTGGATTTCTAGGGGAAATCACTGCAATTACTCCTTGTGCCATTCCTTGTAATTTAGCCTTCACTGGTATAACAACTACTGACCCTACTTCTGTAGGAGGAACTGATGGAACAATTACTGCTAATTTTACAACTGTACATGGGCCATCTACTTATACTTTAAATGGTGTAGATCAGGGAGCAGCTGTTTCACCCTTAGTAATAACAGGATTGTCTGGTGCTACCCCTTATACAATTGTCATTACAGACAGTAATGCCTGTACAGCCACTACTACAGTGACTTTAGGTATATCTGCAACTCTATTTGATGCAGACTGGATTATGGTCACTTATGAATTTGTTGATGGTTTAGATTTAGATACAAGATCAAGGATTGCTGTTCCTGATATTGGTCAGAATACACAACCTGAATATTTGGGTTGGGATGTTCTTGAGGCCTTTCCTGCTACAGGTATTCCTATAGTGAAATGGGGGGATGATAATGTTGGAACAGGATTTGAATCTATTCTAATAAATATTCCCAGATTTAAACAATTATTTCCTGCAGAAACTGAATTTATAGTGGATCTTAGATGTTTCTGGTTTGATGAAGTAGGGGTCATTCCTGTTGTTGCTGGAGTAACATTATGGAAAGGAGGGCTTCCTGTTGAGGATGGTTGTGGTGGTTATTGTTGGACAAATCCAACAGCAACTGCTACAGGAACTATAGACTCTGTTCCTAAGGTCATAACATTAAATACTACAGATGGTAATACCTCTGGAGAGAGATTAGCCACATTGAAATATAATTTAAATACTTTTATAGCAGTATTAAATAATGCTGATGTAACTACACCATCTGTTTAACCCAATAGGTTTGTTGGTTTACTTATTGGGAGGTAATTCCCCAGTGTAAAGAGCTGGGGATAACCAACTTAATTACAAATAATAATCGATATGGTTAGTGGAATTAGTTTATATGCTAACTATTTTCTAACTTTACCATGTTTTCTAATATGATTTATCATGAACTATTCCCAGGAATTATTAGAAAAGCTAAAAAAACTATTACCCCAGAAAGAGAGTAATGCTTTTTATGCAAAGAGGTTGGGAGTCACAGTAGATGATGTGACTGAAATGTTGAGAATAATACGAGGTAAGAAGTTAAAATTTAGTACAGTAAGCAGAAAAGTAAATAAGGAAAAGGGAATTATCGAAAGTATTATAATAAGTGATTTTGAACCAAAGAATGACCTACAATTAGCCAAACTACATAATATAGATTTAGAAAGGTTTGTGATTACGAACTACTGGTCTAAGTTGTTACCTTCAGGTAAATTTACTTCTTCTGTATTCTGTAAGAGGAAATCACCTCTAGACTATTCATACGAAGACTTTATGAAGTTTCTGGAGTCATATACTCCTAAAGACATCCCAACATTAAAAATAGACAAGAATCAGGTACTAGTCACTGTAGATGCAGAAATCTCAATTTACGATTTCCATCTTGGTAAGAGAACAACAAATGAAAGCGATACCATTAGAAGAAAGAAAGAACTATATTTTTCCTGTCTCCAGGACCTGGTAAGCAAGATAAGGGGAAGTTTTAATATAAGGAAGATAGTGTTTCCTATATCCAATGACTTTTTCCACACAGATAATTATCATGACCAAACAACGAATGGTACACCTCAGGATGTATTAACTACATATGACAATGAGTATGAAGAAGGATTTGATTTATTAGTAACAGCTTTACACTATCTGGATACAGTAAGCGAATCAGTTGAAGTTATATTAGTACAAGGTAATCATGACAGAACTAAATCTTTTTATTTGGCTCACGCTTTGGAAGTCGTATTTAAGAATAACAAGGATATTGTATTCAAAAGAGATCACTCTGTTACTAAGTATACTGTCCTAGGAAACACATTTATAGGTTACCATCATGGTAATTGTAAATTAGAAGAGTTACCTTTAATATTTGCTACAAGTGAGAATAGCAGTGAGGAATTTGGTAATGCTAAATATAGAGAAGTCCATACAGGAGATAAACATCACTATATGGCAAAAGAAGTAAAAGGGGTTAGAATCCAACAGATGCCCTCGCTTTCAGGAACTGATCGCTGGCATGAGGATAATAACTACATAAATAACATAAGAGCTGGGCTGGCTTTGGTATATCACCCTATAACAGGGAAAACAGCTGAGTTTGAAACAAGAATATAAGTTATGGCAACAATGAGAAGCATGGTCAGTGATGTGAGAAGTACTCACAAACTTCTGTCCACAGATAGTATGATAACAGACAGAGCTATAGCTTCTGAGGTTAGGAACAATACTCTCATGTTAGTCAAGAGAGAAACTAATCTTAGAAAGTTATGGGCTACTGATAGTATATTTACAACCATTCCATGTCTGGAAATGATAGAGGTACCTATTTCTGAATGCTGTAATTATGTAGATGATTGCACAATAGCAAGAACAAAACTTAAAATCCCAAAGATAGCAGAAGGTAATTACCAATATGTTATCCAAGGGGTTTATTCTATTAATGCTATGAGTGGTAAAGGCAAGAAGTTAAAAGAAATAACAGTAAATCGTTATGCAAACTTGCTTAAATTACCTGTTATCAAGAAAGAAGATTACTTCTGGATAAGTAATGATTATCTGTATGTAACTAATCCAGATATACAGGCAGTAAGATTGGTAGCAATGTTTGAGGAATATGTACCAAATGATATACTTTATCCTGAATGCTGTTGTGGTAACAAGGTAAGTAATGCTGAATATTGCATAAATCCTTTGGATAAAGAATATTCCTTACCAGGATATCTAAGAAGTCAGGTGTTGACTCTTACGAGTCAAAAACTATTAAGTACTTATTTTGTTCTTAAGACTGATATGGCAGACAATGGTATTGATGGACAGTCTCCTAATGCACCTAATATGACATAATATGAGAGTTAAGGTAGAGTGGCGCTCAGCAAGCAGAGAAAACTACAAATTGTTTTGTAAAAAACACCCAAACATAAAATTAACTTATGTTGAGTGGGAAAATATAATATACTCTTATAATGACATGTTTAGAGAGTATATCCTGGAAACAGGCAATAAGGAAAAACTTCCTATAGGAATGGGAGAGTTTTCCATCATTAAAAAGAAAAGAAGAAAAATGAAGGGCAAAAATGGTGAAGAATTCATCAACCTGCCTGTAGATTGGAAGAAAACTAAAGAAAAAGGAAAAATTATATATAATTTTAATTATCATACAGAAGGCTATTTCTTTGGCTGGCATTGGTTTAGAAATACAGCAAGATTTAAGCATTCTCATTTGTGGTTTTTTAGACCCATGCGAGTTACATCCAGGCTCATAAATCACTATATAAAGATAGATCCTAAGTATCAACACATTTATCATGAATGGCAAACCTAAAAAACAATGAGCTATTACTATCAATACAATTTCGTAAGTCCTGAACCTGTCTTTGCAATAGTGAAGGAGGAGTTGAAGAGTTACTTCGACACAGGTGCTATTGATGATTTGATGTTTCCTACTTATTTGGACAAATGTCTAAAGAAACTAGGGCGCACAACATATACTATTGTTCCAGTTATACTGGACATGTGTGACTTTGAGGCAAGATTGCCTGATAACTTCTATGCTGTCAGAGAGGCATGGTTATGTACAGATGTACCTTTGCGTTCTCATCAGCAACCAAGTAGTTTTTATTCACAAGCTGCTTCATCTATAACCATTCAGGTTGGTCCAACAACAACAGATCAGGCACAAACATGCCAGAATGCTGACTGCAACAATGTTGACTGTCATGGGCAATGTATGCCAGATTTGATTCAATGTGTATATAAAACCACTAATGAGGTAGTAAGAAACATACATAAACAATATTTACTTAAACCAGGAAACATATCAGCTAAACAACACTGTGATGTTGCCTGTAGGAATATTGGTTCTAACTCTGCAGATAGCTTTGATATCAGAGACAATAAGTTTATTACAAACTTTAGAAATGGAACTGTCTTCTTGCTTATGTATGCTACTGATTATGACGAGGTGGGTAATCAGCTCATCCCTGATAACTATCGTATTAAAGAGTTTGTAGAAGCTTTCATTAAATATAAAGTCTTTGAAGTGCTTTCCAACCAGGTAACTGATGAAACATTCAATCAGATTCAATCTAAAATGATGTATTATAAACAAATGTGTGATGAGGCCTTTATAATGGCAAGCATTGAGATTAAAAAACAAGATGCATTCGAGAAACAAAGAAGAATAGTTAAAGATAAAAACAGACTTAATATGTATGAATTGCCTAATCGTATCAGACGAGATGGTAGAAATTTCAGAGGACCATTTAGAAATAATCAATAATGGCAGAAGATAAAGACAAAACTCCTAAGGGCGATATTAATTTTGAATCCAATGTAGCTAATGGAGGGATGAATATGGATTCCACTCCCAATCAAGTAGAGAAGGGCAAGCTTACTTATGCCTTAAATGCTGCTTTAGAAAACTTTGATGCTAATAGCATTAACTATCAGAATGAACCAGGTACTGAGTTTTGTGTTAGCTTTCCTGATAATTATCAATTAATTGGAAGACACTTTATTCCTGAGCAAACTAAATATATATTCTTTCTCGCTAATCCCATTACTGGAGATAGCGAGATTGGATATATGATTAACAATGATTGTATTTATCATACTTATGTAAATGCAAAATGTTTAAACTTCGATGTAAATTTTCCTATTCATAAGTCAGTTCATAAGACAGGAAACTGTGGAACAGAACTTTATTGGGCACAACCTAATGCAGATAGAAGATATATAAATCTAGATGCTACAGAAATACCTCGTCTTCCCTTTCCTGACAGTACTCCATGTGATCAGCACTTGACAGATTTAGTGGATTGTAATCAATTAAGAGTACAGCCCAGTTATTCAATTCCTTTATTAACTGTTAAGAATGTTCTTATTGGAGGAAATCTTATTGCTGGAGTATATCAATTTGCTTTTCAATACTCTGATGCTCTGGGCAGTCCTTTATCATCATATCAATCTGTTACCAATCCTACTCCTATAGCAGATCCACAATTTGCCACAGTTAATTTCAATTATCCTGTAGGCAAATCTATTGTTTTAAATATCAATAACATAGAGACAGGAGGACAGTTTGAGTTTTTCAATATAGCTGTAATCAAAACTATTAATAATATAACTTCTGTAGAATTAATAGGAACTTATGGTATTGAAGGGGATTCCAGAGAAATTACCTATTCTGGACAAAACGTAAGCCAAATAAGACTTACTGTAAATGATATCTTTGAAAAGTTTCCTTTTTATGGTCCTGCAGATGATGTAACAACTGTTCAGGATGTTTTAGTATGGAAAGGACTCTCTGCTCCACAAAGGATAAGTTATCAGAAGATAGCTTCTCAGATAACCTTGTTATGGGAAACATGGAGAATTCCTCCAACAGAAAATTATTCAGATGAATGGAATGCCACTCACCTGCGTGGTTATCTACGTGATGAGATTTATCCTTTTGAACTTGTCTTTCTATTAAGAAGTGGTAAACAAACTGATGGGTTTCATATACCAGGAAGAGCACTAACATCAGGAGAGAATAGTCTTCCAATGATAGATCCTTCTAATGATGATTATATAGAAGATCCTGAACTTGGGCCTCTTCCATACTGGAGAATATATAATACAGCTACCAACCTTGGAAATGTGCCAGGATATACAGGTTTAGGAGATGTTAATTATAAAGGGCCTTATCAATATGGTACTTTTGCTTATTGGGAATCTGATGCTACTTATCCCTGTGATGAAGAAATGTGGGGAGATCTGGCATCTCAACCTATAAGACACCATAAATTTCCTGACGTAGAAATATCTCCTATTATTGAAAGTAAAATTTTTGATGGTAATAAGGATAATCTAGAAATGGGTAATGTTGCTGTATTTCCTATTGGTGTGAGAGTTGATCCAGCACAAATAAGAAGTTTGATAAATACATCAGATTTAACTCCTGAACAGAAACTTGATATTGTTGGGTTTAAAATTGTAAGAGGAGATCGTACTGATAATAAATCTATTGTTGCCAAAGGGATGCTTCGTAATGTAGGTAAGTATTCTAGAGAAGATGAAGATTATTACTATGCCAATTATCCTTATAATGATTTGGGTGAAGATCCTTTTCTAAATGCTGCCAATAATGCATGGACTCAATTATGTGAACCATATAATATTAATGTTGTAAAATTTAATGGCCCACCTGAAGCTGCTGTCAAAACAGAGTTAATAATAGAATATACTGACTGTAATACTAATAAAACAACTATAATACCATATAGAATTTTAGGACCACAACCTATACTCTGTTCTACTTCTAAACCAATATTAAGAGGAGCAGGAACAGTTAATAAAATGAATCAATCAAATAATGGGCCTAGTCCTGGACCAGACACTAATGTAGTTATTTCTCTTGCCAATTATGATATTTGGGTAATAGAGTTTGAAGGAGGTACTAATTTTACTGCAGGAGAACGTGCTAGTTGGAATGATTTATATGATGGTCCTATAACTGATTATTTTATAGATGGATTTTTAGGCAATCCTGATGATCAGAAAGTTATAGTACATGTGATTAAAGAGACTGTACCTGTTGAACAAGGTTGTGATCCTAATTCTGAAGAGTTTGAAGAAGGTAATTGTGATCTTGAAATAGGAAAAATAGAAGAAGTCAGAAACACAAAATGTAAAGATGAGGTCCCTTTACCAACAATATTGGAACAACCTGATCTTCGTTACAGACAAATATTTAATTCACCAGAAACTTCTTTTGGACAACCTTTCTTAGGAGATGTTCTGAAATTAGAAAGTGTTATGTTTGGTATGGGACTGGCTCATTTTGTGGAAGTAAAAGATAATGCCAAATATAGACTGTTAACTGAAGAAGCACAAAGAGATGCTCTTTCCAGTTCTCAAGATATAGCAGATGATGAACCTAATGCATTATTTGCTGCTTATCAGGCTTATCTTCAAATTTATATTAATGGTATTACAAGAAAGAACTATGCTTATTCTTTTAATTCAATAGCAGATTATAATTATACAGTACCTGTTCCTAATGGTGTAGAGAAAAAACAAAGAAGACTTGATTTAAAAAGATATTTGATTCCTGCTATTCAGAATATTGGAGAAGAAGATATTGATATTAATAATTATCAAAGAGAAACTTCTGTATATTTAAAAACAACTGGTAGTGATGATGGTGATCCTACTCCTCTTCCTTATCCACACGAAAGTCCTAATATGGGAGGAGCTACTCCTATTCTTATAGAGGATTCAAGATTTACTATAAGTGAAAAGGATAATTGTGCTACTCCTGCAGAGAAAGAACAAATTGAGGTTGTGTCATATTATGCTTCACTTAAAAATACTTTTAGAAACCAATGGGGGCAAATCTATACTTATCAGACTATTGATACTGGATTCCAATATGATTTTGATTTAGTTACCACTCCTCCACAACCTACAACAGTTTTTGGTGGAGATACTTTTATTACCAGATTTGCTTTTAAAATTAAACTGCCTTTCTTTATAGATAATAGAGTAGGAGCTCCTGATGACAGTGATATATTCTATGATGAGTTAGGTAATATAGCTTATCCTAAGTATTGGCACTCAGCAAGATCTATTTTAGAAAATGCTTCCAGTCCTGCCACAGGAGATTTAATGAATTTTATATCTTATAAGGCACATAACTTTGATTGTCCTAATAGTCAGGAACCACCTCCTCCAGCAAATAATCCTAATAGAACATTCTATGATGGGTATTTCTATTTGTTTGCATATGGTATTCCAAACTTTTATGTTGAGACTTCCTATAATGTAGACTTAAGACAAGCTTTCAATAACATGGAAGGGGACTTCTGGCCACATGTCAGCAATAGTATTCCAGATGATTGGCTACAGGAAAGTTTTGTAACAATAGCTCAGGATAATACATACTATTATAATGTAAGCTTTTCTAAACAGAACAAAGAAACTTTCTTTAGTCACTTACCAGCAAACTGGCAGTTTGAAGACTGTGAATTTATATATCCATTCAGAGTAATTTATTCAGATCCTCAGATAGCCACAACAGATACAACAGTTAATAACTGGTTGACTTATAGAGCTTCCAATTACTTTGACTTTCCTCAACACTATGGCAAGCTTACTTCCATAGATGGTATAGAAAAAGGACAATTGTTAGCAAGATTTGAAAACAAATCATTGTTATATAATGCATTATATACAACGCAAACTAATACTAATGGACAGGTTTATTTAGGACAGCCTTTGTTTACAAGACAACCTCCTCCATTTGATTATGCAGAAACTGATTTAGGTTATATAGGTAGCCAACATAAATTCATCCTTAAGATACCTCAAGGACAGATAACTATTGATGCTAAAAGAGGTCAGGTATTTTTAATACGTGGGCATGAATTAAAAGATTTGTCTCTTCCTGGTAGTGGTATGAACAGATTCTTTACAGACCACCTATCTTTTGAGATAGCTAAATACTTTCCAGATGTAAATATTGATAATCATTTTAATGGATTAGGATTACATGGAGTGTATGACAGTAAATTCGACAGAGTAATAATTACCAAACTTGATTATCTTCCTCTTGATGAAAGAATAAAATTTGATCCTGATTCAAAGGAATTTTATATTGAAGAAGTAATACCTCAAAATACTGTTTCTGTAACACCATTACCTACAATAGTACCTGAAACAACAACTACTTCTACAACAAAATCAATTACGATAAGAACAAGGGTGATGTTATCAGACCCAGATTACTTCTGTAATAAATCATGGACGCTGTCTTATAATTTTATTACTGAGAGTTGGATATCTTTTCATAGTTATTTACCTAATTGGTACCTGGGTGAAAATAATTTCTTCTATTCAGGAACAAAAGCTTGCTGTGCTAATGGATTTGACTTTACTTTCTTAGTAGGAGAATTAGTTCCAGATCCTTCAACAACAACATCAACATCATCGTCAACAACAAGTACTTCTTCAACTACTACCACTACCACAACTTTAAGTTGTACACTAGATGGAGGTATAGAAATAATTAATTGTGAACTTGCTGGGACTGGTGTGATTACAGTAATACCTGCTCCTCCACCATGTGCAAGACCTATTAATCTACCTTCTTATAGTCTTAATAGAGGATATGAAGTTCTAGTTCCTCCTTCTGCAGAAGTAATTTCTTCAGGAAGTTTTATAGAAGCTTGTGATGCTAAAGCATTTGTTTTTGCCAGTATTCCTAATATAGTAGTAATAAGTAATACAATAGAAACAGCTAGTTTAACTGTTGGTTCTATAGTATATTTAGGAGCTAATTTAACTTCCTGTGATACTATTCCTGATGGTTATTATTTTACGAATAATTCTGCACAAGGTATTTATCAAGTACTTAATGGAAAAATTGAATCTATTACTCCTTGTAGTGGAACTACTACTACAACTACTACATGTGTCTTGTATTTATATGATGTTGAATTCTATCTTTGTGGATCTTGTACTGTTACAGGACCAGGTACTATTGGTAACTCTCAGGTACTTGTTGAAGATAAGTATTACTTTGATTCTGAAGTAACAGGATTTAAATTTAAAGTATTATGTCCTAAAGGATGTGGCACTGGTACAGACAGAAATGTTCCATCCAGTTCTGCACAAGATAATTGTCCTGCTGTAATGTGTACAACAACAACAAGTTCAACAACAGTTGCACTAACAACAACAACATCAACAACGTAATCATGTCAAAAACAATAATCATAAAGTTAACTAAAGGGGGGGAGGGGGTAGGTCCTTTCACTGTCTATGATAATTTTGGTACTATTATAGATGAGGGTGTTCCTTTTAAAGTTCTGGTGTCTGGAAAAGCTTATGTTATAGAAGATGCTGTAACTGTGATTACATTGGAGTCTACAGGTAAATGTAACTTTAAAGTAAGTAAATCTTTAGCTCCTGTTACACAAAGTGAATTTAGGTCAGCAACTTATGAACTATCATATAAATCCTGTCTATGGAGACACCTTACAGATGTGGTACATTATAATTTCTACTATGGCAATATAGAACCATACATTATTGAGTATCCTTTTGCATACCAATATTATGATGAAATACTGCAAAACGTGCAAGACCATACAAAAGTATATGAATATAGCACAGATAATACTGGTATGTTTAATGATATGCTTAAGGTTCAGCCTAATGACAAATGGTTTAATAAAGCAATACTCTATAATGACCAGCAGTCTTCTGGATTACTTGTTCTTGAATCAAAACCTCTTCACAATCTGAAGGCCTATAATGCTTATCCAAAATACTCCTCAGACAGCAAGACTATAATATTTACGAAGTCAGATAACTTCTATCAATACAATACATTCTGGAATGTAGCTATAGACCCTCTCACGCACCTTTTCAAGGCCTCCTGTGAATCAATGTCCATAGATAAGGTGATTAACCAGTCTAACATGGATTATTCAACCAGGAGCTTTAAAAAGGCTCCCCTGCGTGCGAAGGATTTAAAGATCAGACATATACTAGATAACTCAAGTACAACTCACCTGGTGTCACAATTCATAATTGCACCAGCTCAAAACTCTTACAAATAATGGGATGGTTAGATGACATAGAAAAAGCACAAAGTGGTAAAACTCAGAAGAAAGTACTTCCTACAAGAGGACCTACATTTAGAGACATAAATGAAAATGTGGCTGTGCAGGCTGCCAAGATGTTTGATCCAACAGGAATATCTTCTTGGCCAGATGTTTACTATGCAGCAAAAGATTATAAAGAAGGTAAAGGCTCTTTAGGAAATCTTGCTATGAATGTTTTTGGAGCTTTACCTGTAGTTGGTAAAGTTGGAAGAGCTGCCAGTGCTGCCAGTAAACTAAGCAAAGCTCTTAGTAAGGTATCTAAAGTAGAAAAAGCCTTAGATAAAGTAGAAAAAGTTGCTCCTGGAATAGCAAAAGTAGTTGGTAATATAGGAGGAGATATTGCTAAGCATTCTAGAGGAAAAAAAGTAAATCCTATTGGAATAGCAGCAAAGGCTGTAGGTAAAGTTGGAGAGGGTGTGGTAAAAGCAGATGCAGCAACCAGAAAAGTTACAGGAAAGGTATTGTCTAAACTTTCTTCTTCTCCTATAGCTGGTCAAGCTACAGATTTGACAACATCTCTTTTAAATACTGCAAATACAGTATCAGATATAAGTGCAATAGCAACTGCTCCTGGAATGGATAAAACTATTTATTATAATACAGATCCCAAACGTGGTGAGGTAGAAAAACCTGGTCAGATAGCTGGTGCCAGATATATTCCTGTTAGCAATTCTGAACAACTTGCCAAATGGAAACAACAGAAAATGGAATCAGGAGGAAAATTTGATGGACTTACCAATAAGGGTTTCAATTATAATGGAGCCTGGGGAGGTCCTGCTCAAGGAGGAAAGAAAGTTAAACCTCTCGTAGTAACATCTGAAAATGATCCAAGATATAAATCTTATCAAGATAGTTTAAGATTGTATAATTTTTCAGAAAGAGCCAATAAGAATTTACCTGAACAAAATGTATCTCCTTTAAATAAAGATATGAAAGAAAGTTGGGAATATTCTTCAATAAAACCAATAGGACAAAAAAAGAATAAACAAACACATTATAAAGGAGAAACAGTATATCCTGTATTTAAAGAACCTCAACAACCTGTAGTTGTAAAATCATCTACAACAAAAAAACAAACTACTACTAAGAAAGCAGATGCTACCAATTCTGGTTATACTTTACAACATGATGGTTCTAAGTATTATGATCTAAGTATACCAAAAGGAAAAATGACAGTAGAAGTGATAGATCCTGATACAGGAGATAGAAGTATAAAATTTGTAGATCAACCATCAGAAAAAAGAGCTAAAGTAAAACCTATTCAAAAAAGTATAACTCCAGTAGGAATACAATCTGATTTTGAATTAGAAGCAGATATTCCTAATATACCAACACAAGCTAGATTAGCTAAATACTTTAATATAGATGAAACTAATCAGCCTGCAGGAGGTACAAGTCATACACAATATCAATACTGGCCTTCAAGAGGAGATACATTAAGAGAAGATCCAAGTTATAAAAGAACTATAACTCCTGTCTATGAATCAGGAGGTAGTATGCCAGGTTCTGTAGGATTCTCCTATGCAAGAGATGGTGCTCCTTCCAATGGTAAGAATGCCAAGAAGACTTTACCTTCTGCTCAAGATGGTATTAAGAGAAGTGATCCTAGATATGAGGAACTTTACAAACAAGGAATGGTTCAAAGACCAGAAGCAACTGGGGAACCAGGCGCTGAGTTTTGGGGAGGAGAACTTGATCCTGCAATTGTACCAGCAAGAGAAAAAGGATTTTGGAGACAATCTATTGAAGCAGCAGCTAAAGAAGCAGATTCACCATTAGGAGCTATTGCTTCTACATTTACATATCCATTAGGTTTACTTAAACAAGCAACAATGTATGGACTTACTGGTAAAGTACAGGAACCTTCTGAAGCATTAGGGGTTGAGAATCCTATTGCAGCTCTTGCAACAGATTTAATGTTAGATCCTGTAGACATACTAACTGGTGGTGCAGCAGCAATATCTAAAATAGGAAAGTTAGGAAAGCTGAGAAAGTTAGGAGGATTATCTAAATTGGATGATATAAGTGATGCTGGAAAAACAGCTGATAAAATACCTTTTGTAACAGAGATAACACCAGAAGACTGGGGTAAATGGCATCCACAGATACCTAATAACCCAGATAGATTAGCAGAATATGCTGCAATTGAAGAAGCAACTAAGGATGCAGGTACCTGGATGAAAACTGCTGAAGGAGATATCTTTCCACATCCAAAAGAATTTTTTGTACAGTCACAGAGTGGAGCTTTCAAAAAAGCTTTTCCTGAAGGATATAATACAACATATAGAGGACTCTCTGGAACAGAAGAACCAACTCTGGCTCCTGGTAGAAGTATGTTTACTGCAAATAGAGAGCTTGCTGATTTTTATGCTCCTTCTTGGGACAAAGATGTTAATATAACTGGACCAAATCAAACTGGAATATATAATCTTGTATATCCAAAGACTGAAGGTAATTTATCTTTTGATACTCAAGGCTCTCACTTTATGAAAGTTAATTTAAATCCCACAGCACAAACTGATGAACAGATAGATTATAGTATTAACTGGTATCAAGATCTTCTTAGAAAAAGAGAAGAGGCAGTAAGAAGCGCAGTTAGAACTGAGGAAGGAGATTGGTTATTACCAAGTGGTACTGTAATAGATGATGCTATGTATCATAATATGGGAAAATTGGAATCAAAAAAAATAATGGAACTTGAAGCTATGAAAGGTAGAGGGGGTGGTTTAGATGTTTCCAATCCAGACTTGCTTGCACAAATGAGAGCAGATTTAGGGGAAAGAACTGTAACAGATGACATTGCTAAATATATGGAAGATAAAGATATCAATAACGTAATTATCAAAAATATAGAAGATGGTGCATTTGGTGATGTTAATATAGTAAAACATAAAGAGGGACACTATCTTAAATCAATATTTGGTAACATAGGTGATTTTGATATGTCTAATCCTAATATATTTAAAAGTATAATAGGTGCAGGAGCTACAGGAGCAGGAACATATGGTGTAATGGGAGGAGATGAAGTTCCTCAATACAAAAGTGGAGGAGTGATAAAAGATAACATGGGTTTCTGGAATCCAAATAATGAAGGTAAGATAGTAGAGATAGGCAGTAATACTATTTCAACGGATGGTATGAGTGGTCCTGTCTATGGAGTATCAGATAAAGGAGATGAGAGAGTCATGTACCCAGGAGAACTTCATGAATTCAAAGGTAAAAAGGTGAGAGAGAAACAATTACCAATAGCAAAAGATGGTAATCAGTTGACAAAGTTAGATCAATTGACTAACTTTACTAATTATAATACAAAACAACCAGGTGGCTGGTTAGATAACCTTTAACGTTATGAAAGCGCAAATATTAAAACATGCAGGAATGACTGAAGCAGAATTTTACAAACAGTTTAAAACTGAAGGTGATTTCTGGAAAAGTAAGTTAGGAAAGTCTTTCAAGGCTAAGTATGGAGGCATACTTAAAAAAGCTCAAGATGGTGATACCAATAAGAATGGAGTTCCTGATGTTATGGAAGGATTCTATGGTCCTTATGGTGCACAGGATGATTTCAATAAACAAACAGGTCCAAGTTTAAATTATCAATTTGGTCAACAGCCTTTTGTTCCTCAGAATCTTCCTCAATCTCCTGCCCAGGATTATAGTACAGGAGCAATGAATAAAAAATATTTTGGAAAGCAAAAACCTTTTGCTACAGGAACTGCTGGAAGTGAGTGGGCAGAAAGAAATCCTCTTCCTGAAGGTATAAATGAAGACTTAACTAAGGGAGCTTTGGCAGGACAGAAGAGAGCAATGTCTGATAGGGAGACAGGAGAAATGTTGCAAACTGGTATAGGTGCTATTGATTCAATTGTACAAGCTGGTGAATTAGCTAAGAAAGAAGAAAAAGCATTAGGTTCTGCCATAGCTTGGGAAAAGATAGCAGGATTAAGTGAACAAGCTTCTATGCCTGATGTAAATGCAAGACAAGATATAGCTGACCAAGCTAAAAGAGAAAGAGAGGCTTTTATGCGTTCTGTACCAGGAGAAGCTTTCCATACTACTTATGGTGTAGGAACTAATGTTGTTAAATCTGGAGGTAAACTTAAAGCTCAAAATGGAAGTAACGTTACAGGTATGACAAATATGTATAATACTCCTGATGATCTTTATACTCAATTAGGTTATGATCCTCTAGAGGATGCTGTCTTTTCTCCTTTTAATGTAGGTAATCAGAAAGCTTATGCATCAGGAGGAGTATTACCTAAAGCTTTTTGGGGTATGACTGGAGGAATGGGTACAGCTGCTGGTGCTTCTGGAGCTGGTGCAGGCGCTGGTGCAGGAGGTATGAGTGGTATGGAAAGTATTATGGGTTTATTTGGTGGAGGCCAACAACAAAAAACAAATCCTACTCCACAACAAGCTAATGCATATTCTGCAGTTGATTCTGCTGATGCTTTATTAAATTCTTCTCAAGGAGTAACTTCCAGTACTATGTATGGAGAAGGAATAGGACAAGCTGTTGGTATGGTTAATCCATTTTTAGGAAAAGTGGTAGGGATGGGAGCTAAACATATATTAAATAAATTTAATACAAAACCTGAAAAAACACTGGAAGCACAGAAAAATACAGTAAAGATTGCCCAAAGAATAGGACAAAGAAATCAAAATCTTGATTTCTTAGCCAGAACTGGAACTGCTGAAGATGGTGGAAACCTAACTAATCCTAGATTAATAACTCATTTTGGAGAACATACAATGGCTGAGTTGTTAAAACCAGATCCATTGATGGATACATTGCGCTCTGGAGGTAATCTCAAAACTAATAAAGTGGGGAATATTGAAACAATTTCAGGAGGGCATCTTGAAGTAATAGGCAAAAATCCTTATTCTGATGGTCCTGCCAGTATGATACATGGACAATCTCATGAAGAAAGCAATGGAAAACATACTGGAGTTCTTATGGGTTATGATCAGAAAGCAGAAGGTGGATCTATGGAACCTAGAGTAGAAGCTCAAGGTGGAGAACCAGTTACACAGATTGGAGATGATGCTGTTATCTTTGGTGATCTTAAGATTAATAAACTCACTGTAGGAGATGATCCAAAATTTAAACCTTTCTTTGGTATGACCTTTCAAAAGTTTGCTACTAAAATATTTGGAAAAAATAAAGATCTGACAGATAAATTAGCTACTAATACCAAAAAAATAAATGAATTAGATCCTAAGACAGCACAAGATAAGTTAACATTTAATTCATTGATGATGAATGATGATGCTTATAATAAGCAACTTGCTGCAAATGATGCTATTATAAGAAGTTCTTCAGAGTATCAGAATATATTTCTTGGTGTTGCTGAGAATGCAGGAACTAAAGCTGGGGATCTTTCTAGAGGGAAGTTTACTCCTTTGGATAAAGATGATGTTGTTACTTCCAAAAGTGGAGGAAGACTTCCTAAAGCTCAATCTTCAGCAGTTGTTGCACCTACCACACCTCCTATAAAATTCAGTCATCAGCCAGTTAAGCAAGGTAACCTTCCATACAGTGATATAGGGCAACTTTCAAATCCAGATTGGGCAACTAAAGAGAAATACTATGATAGTTGGAGACCTAAAGTATATTCTGCTTTTGCTGATCCTGCTCGTTTTACCAAAATCCTTAATTATTTATATAATTATAAAGGAGAAGGAGCTGATGCTCTTAAAGGGCAAATGAGAAAACTTAATAGTCAACAAGCTATACAAGACTTTCTTACCACCCAATCAACTAATGAATTGATTGGGCCTATACATAATATGGTGGATGAAGCAATAACAGCAACAGAAGAAGTTACTCCATCAACTGTAGCAGCTTCTACTACTCTTAAGCCAGATAAAAATATGGCTGTTACTCCTTATAATAAAACAGGATGGGAAACTATAGCTGGGCAATTAATGCCTTGGTTAAGAAAACCTCCTGGAGAAGAACTGTTAGGAGATCAGTTAGCAGGAGAGATGTATGCTTTATCTAATAATAAGGAAGAACCTGTACAGGCAAGATTCTATCGTCCTCAATTGGATGTGCCTTATGATATAAGTCTTCAGGATCAATTGAATGAGAATCAGGCTGACTTCAATCAGTTAACCAGGATAGCAGGTAATAATCCAGAAGCTCTTTCAGCTTTGGCTGCTCAAAAATATTCTGCTAATAGCAAGGTATTGGGAGAACAGTTCAGACTTAATCAACAGAAGAAAGATCAGGTGTATTCTCAAAACAGACAGATTTTAAATGAGGCTCAAAGATTTAATATTGGTATAGCAGATACACAATATGTTAGACAGGCTCAAGCTAAGTCAGCTACTAAAGAGGTTACTCAGGCAGCTCTTAGTTCCATAGCCAGTAAGATAGGTCAAAACAGATTAGAGAACAGAACATTACAAACATATGCTAACATGTTCCCTGACTATTCATATGATAAAAACTTTAGAATAAGAAAAACAGGAGCTCCTGTAGACTGGCAGATTGACCAGGGAATTTATACAACAGATAAGGAAAAAGATATTACAGATGTTCCAGTAGTTGATGATGAAGGAAAAGTTATACGTTACAGATCAGTTTCTACAAAACCTCCTTTAGCTACTGCGTCTATAAATAAAGAAAGACATGGTGGTCTGATTAAAGCTTTTAAAAATATCTAACTAACTTAATTATAAATAATTACTCAGATGGATTATTCCCCTTGCGAGTAATAACAAATTAAATTAACTTTGTTAATCAATTAGTATTATGGCTTCATTTACAGATAAAGCACCTCCTACCTTTAACCCCTATATTCAACAGTTACCTGTTGAAGCTATGGTTACTGTTGGTATGCATAAACAAAAGGCATACGAGGAAGGTGTACAGAAAATCCAAACCCAGATTGATAATATTGCAGGCCTTGATGTTGCTAGAGATGTTGACAAAGCATATCTTCAATCTAAACTTAATCAGCTTGGCAACAGACTACGTACAGTAGCCTCTGGTGATTTTTCCAATTTTCAGTTAGTTAACTCTGTTGGAGGTATGACTAAGCAGGTTATTAGAGATAAAGGTGTTCAGAATGCGGTGAATTCCACCGCAAAATTGCGAAAAGAACAATCCTTTATGGAAGAAGAACGTAAAAAAGGAAACTTACATCCTGCTAATGAATATGTTTTCAATAAACAGGCAAGTAATTGGATGGACAGTACTGATGTAATGGAGGGGTTTAATGCTAAATATGATACACACTTTGATGTTGATAAGTTTATGCGAGAAACTTTTGCTTCACTGGGAAAAGATGGGTTTACTGTAGACCAAATCTTTAAGACAGATGGTAATGGTAATAAGATATTCAATCCCAAAACAGGTAGTTATGAATTATCTACTACTATGACCAAACTGAAAAAAGAGGGACTGTTTCCAGAAAAGGTACAACAAACTATAGACCATATCTTTGCAGACCCACGAGTAAGCAAACAATTACAAATAAATGGACAATATAATTATAGAGGCTCAACCAATGAAGAATTGGCTGGTAAATTAATAACAGCAAAAGATACTCAGGTCAATGTTATGGATAAGGGCATCATGGAACTTACCATGAAGAAAAATTTTATTACAGATGGTGTTGAAAAAGCTAAACTACAAGTCCAGATTGATCAATTAGTAGAGAATAAACAATCTACTGTTTCTAATTACAATAATCTTATTACCAACATTGGGGAAAACTCTGATGCTGTAAGAGGTATGCTTTATAAAGCTGAAGAAAGAAACAAGTACAAAGATATGTACACTAGTGTAATTGAAGAAAGAACTGTTCATGCTAATCCAGGATGGGATGCTAATTTCAAAATGCAACAGGAAGCTAATGAAATGGCCAGACATCATGATTCAATGACAATGGAGAAAATGAAAATGAAGCAACAGAAAGAGCTTGCCATATTGGATATGGAAAGTGATTTCAGAATAGCACAGCTTAAAGTTGAAGCAGAAGACAAAGCTAAAGCAGATGCTATGACAACTTCTTTTATAGACAGCCCAGAAGGAATAACCTCAGCATTTGAAACAAAAGGAGATGAAGCCTGGAAAGATTATACAGAGAAAAGTGATCAATTGTTTTTAAAAGCAGGAATAGTAAGTCCTGAAATATTAGCAATCAATAGAGCCAAATATCCTAAGCTAGATGAGGCTGAACTTTTAAAAGTTACCATTAATGGTATGGCTAAAAAAGAAGGAAAAAGTCCTGAGTCTTTTAGAGCAGAGAATTATAACACAGCTATGAAAACCCTGTCTCAAAATGCTACAAAACTTAAACCAGAGATAGCAGCTTTAGCTACTTCTGTAGCTAACTCAAGAGCAGTTTTTGATAACTATCTTAATGTAAAACAAGATGTTGAAAAGAAATATCCTTTAGCAGCTGTATCTGATTTAAAACCTTTTGAAGCTACTGTGTATACTGGAGCTTTAGATACAAAAGGTAAAAAAATAAAACTAACTGTAGAGGACCAAATGAATCTAGCCTATATTTATAATGATATGGGAAGCTGGTTTAATTCTGATGAAGAAGTGGAAAAAGCAAAAAAAGCTACAGAGAAGTTACAGGATAAAGGCTTTACTCCTTACATGATAAACTCTTTAAGATATTCATTCAAAAATCCTAGCAGATATGCTATGAAAGCAGCAACAAAAGAGATAGGACAATTTAAAAATTTTGAAGAATCTCTTGGAAGCACTGCTACTCAAGACCAAATAGCAAAGAGAGCAGAACTTATAAAAAGCAAATCTGTTTTTAATCCTTCTGTAGCACAATCTATAGATACAGGAAAAGAAGGTGAGAATAAAAACTATAGAAAAGCTATGGCTACTTATATAGGAACATATGCTTCTCTAGGACAGAATGAAGCTGTAGGATTTAAAGGTAATGAAGCTGAGATGTCAGAGATTGCTTTAAATCCTAATAAAGGAAGTATTCAACTTCGTGCAACTAAATCTGATGCCACAGGAGATATAACAAATACTGCTGTATTCTTTAATGCTTCTGGAGCCCAGGTAGGACAGATGGTTATATCACCAGGTGAAGCTGCTTCTGTAAACTTTTATCCTGACGTTAAATATGCTTCTCCTCAAAAGAAATATGTAGAAAACAAAATGGCTGTTACTGGTAATAACTCCACTGCTCGTGGAGATGTTGAAGATATGGAAACATATGACTATGGAGATGTTGCTTTCAATAAACAAAACTTTCCTCAACTGAAAGGAATGAAGAATGTAGATGTAAAAGCAAACATAAAAGCTGTTGATATTACTAATCAGGATGGAACCAAATCTACTCTATTCTATAATTTCTTATATGTTAATGATGGAGCTACTGGAAGCAGATTTATCAAACCATTGGACTCACCTACTACCAGATTGGGAGAAGCTGTGAATGCTTTGGAAAATCTTCCTCCTCAATATATAACTAAAGTGATTTCTGAGTATAATGCCCAAAAACCAAAAAGATAATAATCATGGCTGCACAACAATTTGATTTTAATACAGATCAACCCATACCTAGCAAACCAACTAACACTGGTACGCCAGATGTACCTATCAATCTTCCTTCACATGCCACAGGTCTTCCTGTATGGCAGTCCATGGATTTTTCTGACTTGGATACAAGTAGTGCAGCTAATATGTCTGCAGATGATATGTATGCAGCAATACCTAAAGAAGACAGAACTTTTGACAGTGTTCAAGGAGCCATATTACCAGCCTTAGGCAGATACAAAACTGTATTCCCAGGAAGAGATTACGAAGAGATGCATGCCCAACAACAAGACAAACTTGATAAGTGGGTAAATGGTACTACTAAAGCTCTAGGGACAACAGCATCATCATTCATTGGGGGTACACTTGGGCTTGTCTATGGAGCTGGAAAGGCCTATGCTGATCAAAGATTTTCCTCTATGTTTGACAATGAGGTGAATAGATATTTTGACGACCTCAATAAAAAGATGGAAGATGCTCTTCCTAACTACTATACCCATGCTGAACAGGATTCCAGATGGTATTCCACTGATAATATATGGACAGCTAACTTCTGGTCTGATAAAGTTATCAAGAACTTAGGATATTCTGCAGGTTCAATGCTTGGTGGTGGACTTTGGGGTAAAGCTCTTAAAGGTATATTTGGGATTAACAAGTTAGTTAGAATGGGAAAAGGACTGGAACTAGCTAAAGGTGTTGATGATGCTATTGCATCAACTACAAGATTAAGTAGATTTGGTGCTGTTAGTGAAGCAATAGGTAGTATGGGTGCCAAAACTTTAAACCAGGCTGGTAAAATTATATCCAATAGTGAAAGAGGAATTGTCTCTCTTATGGGTTCTGCTGGAGAAGCCAGTATGGAAGCTCTAGGTAATATGAATAATTACAGGGATAAGATGATTCAAAATTACATAGATAGAAATGGTTACCCTCCTACAGGTGATGACTTACTTGAAATTAATAATCATGCAGAGAAAATAGGTAACTTTACCTGGGGAATGAATGTAGCTCTGCTTACAGCAACTAACTATATGATGCTCCCTAAAATCTTCAACAGTTCTAAAGCTGCTGAAAAAAGAGCAATGAATGAAGTTATTAAAGAAGGAGCAGAGGAAGGATTACAGGGATTAGAAAAAACAATGGCCAGAGTGGACGCTGCATATGTATCCAAACCTTTCATTCTTGAGAGAATTGCTGGTAAAAAGATTGGTGGAGCCTTTGATAAGTACTTAGTTAAACCTGGAGCTCTGTTGTTTTCAAGAATGGAAGCCTTTGAGGAAGGTATGCAGTTTGCAATTGAATCAGGAACAGAAGATTATTTTAAAAGAGCTGAAGAAAATAACGAAGATATTGCAGATTTCTGGGATAATTTTACAGGTACCATGGGTAATATCTTTACTGAAGGTGTTCATAAAGCTTTGACCACTAAAGAAGGATTGGAAAGTATTCTTATTGGTGGTATTTCTGGAGGGTTACAAGGATCATTCTCTCCTTTTGGAGACAGTAAGTTGAGAGAAAGAGGTATCACAGGAAGAGGAGGATACAAAGGAAAAAATACTGATGCTGCTATTCAGGAACTAGGTAAGGGTACTTTGACTAAAGCATTGAAAGATGCTAAAAAATATTTTAGTATTGGTATAAATTCCCAACAACTAAGACAAGCAGCAATTGCTGACAATAATACTCTGGCTGAAAAAGACTATGAGAGAGATTATGTTCAGGCTTATATTATGCCAAGAATCAAATATGGTAAACTTGAAGCCATAAAAGAAGAAATCTCTTTGTATAGAGAACAAGCAATGGCTAGTGATAAAGCTTTTGAGGCTATGCAGGATGAAGGTATTGTTTTAGAGAATGAAACAAGAGATCAATTTCTTGGTCGCTTATCCAGTCTTGAGAACACAGCTGTCCAAATGGATAAAATCTATAATACTATTAGTGACAATTACTCAGCTACAATGACTCCTGATGGTAAAAGAGTATATCCTGATGATGTTGTGGATATGTTGGCTTATGCTTCTGGTAAAGTATTAGATTATGATACCAGATTAAGAGATTTAAATAGTTCTTTATTGGCAAGAGATGTTAAAACTCTTCCAATTGAAGAAGCTATTAAAGCAAGTGAGGGGTGGAAAACAGGAGATGTAAACAAAATTGTTAATGACAAAGATGTTAAACAGGCTACTCTTGATGCTCTTGCTGCAATAGAATCTCAAGAAGTAGATCCTAATAAAGATAAAAAAGATATCAAAAAAGATTTGGTAGACTTTGCTTCTATGTTGGTTAAAAGAAAAGCTTTTGCAACTGAGTATGAGAATATGAAAGCTAAGCCAGAAGAATATACAAGAGAAGAAAAGATTGATGTTACTGACCCAACTGGAGCACTTAAAAGAGACCCTACCAAACCAAGAGAGTCAATAATAATTAAAACCAAAAAAGGAGATAAACAAGTCTTTATTGGTGAGATGTATATGCAAGGCAGAATTACAGAGAAGAGTGCTAAAGATCATGATGTCTATAGTGCTCCTATAATTGTAGTATTAGGAAAAAATGCAGATGGTACATATAAAATCAAAACAGCTAGTGGAAAGATAGTAGATAAAACTGCTCAGGAATTAGAAGAAGACAGTCTTTCCTTAGTAGAAGATTTAAAACAAAATAAAAAGGTAGCTTTCTATATAGCTAACTGGAATACTATATATAAACACAGAGGAGCAAGAGTTAATGGTAAAGCTGCCATGGGTAGAATCCATTATGATAAAGAACTGGACAGAATAATGTTTGTTTATAAAAATCACAAAGGACAATTGGTACAAAAAGAGGTTATAAATACTGACCTCTCTATGAAAGAAGCCATTGCACAAGGATATAAACAACCTAAAATGACTCCTGAAGGTGTGCTTACTCCTAAGCAACAGGCAGCAACAGATGCTTTTGTAGCACAAAAAACTTCTATTTCTGAAAAGTTAAGAGTAAGAAATAGTATTATGGTTGATTTGTATAACACAAGCAAAGAACGTTTGGATAAAGTTGTCAAAGATTTAGAGAATGCCAAACAAAAACTAGCTTCTGAAACTGCCAAATTAGAACAACAAATTAAAGAAGAGGCTGTAACCAAAACAGGAGAGGTACGTAAAAGAACAACCAAACTTTTCAGAGACCTAACTAAAACTCTTGCAACTCTAAGAGAAACTCTTACTAATGATATTGAAGAACTGGAAGCTGAAAGAGAAGAGTTAGAAGCAACTATTCCTCAGTTTAAAGTTTTCTTAGATGATTTGGGTTCTGCTCCAGAGAGTGGTTTTGAAATGATTAAACAACTTAAAGGAGATATCAAAGATCTAGGAGAATTAGTTGAAGCTACTAAAGATGCTATCAAGCAAACTAAGTCAATGTTAGAGCATGTGAATGAGTTATTGGTAAATGCTCTTGGCGTGCTTAATACCTATATCAAAGATTTAAAAGCAAAAAATCCTAACATACCATTATTCGTAGATGACTTAATAGACAGAATAGAAAAATACCTAGGTCCTGAGGGAGCACAGAAATATGTGGATGATAGGCTTGGTCTCACAGAACAAGTGGTAGAGCTCGAGAGTGATATCAATAATTTCAAAGCAGAAATTAATGTACCTGCCCTTGAGAAGAGAGCTGGCGTCCTTACTGCTGATCTCCAGGAGCTTGAAAAAAGCTTAGCTGAATTGCTTGCTATGCAGAAAGCCAAAGAGGTAATATTAAATGAATTCAAAGAGTATGCTGTAAGAGAAGCAGAAACTAAGAAGGAGGAAAAGAAACTACAATCTAATCCTGACTTCTATAAACTTCTTGTGGGCACATTAAATAAAATTGCACAGAACTTCTTTGGTGGAAGAGATTATGAAGCTGAAGCCAAGAAACCAAATGTTGCTGTAGTATCTTCCACTCGTGCTATTGATGATGGTAAACCTCATCAGGCCAGAGCTAACCATTTTGGTGCAAGACTGGATAAAATGCCTGACAGAAAAAGAAAAAACATAAAAGGTATTATAGTTACCCAAAAAACTCAGGCAGGAGTTATCGATGGCCTTGTTGAGCATTTACTCTCTATGGTTGAGGATGCAGAAGAAAGAGCTAAATATCCTGCAGATGAGTTTATAGTTATGGTTATGGTTGAGACTGACAGAAAAGGAAATAAGTTTCTTGTAGACCAGGATGGTAAACGTATCCCTGCAGGAGCTGATGTTCTTAACACTGCCATCTATCAAGTGTTCCCTACCAAAAAACTACAGGGAACTTACAGAGATGCAAATGGTAAAAAAGTTTTAGGCAGTATGTTCAGAGATGATACTCCTAAAAATGTAGTTGATTCTCTTACTGCACAATATGAAGAATGGGTAGATAAACAATTAGCTTTGGATAAACACGAAGCAGCTTATGATATAACTGCTTCCTTTGGTTTCCCTGACTTTGTTAAGTATATGGGTGAGACTAAAGAAGAGATAGACCATAATGCAAGAACCTCAGCTAAAGCTGCAGGGCTTATAACAGATAAGGATTTAGAAATAGGACCTGTAGTTTCAGTTAAAATGAGTAGTAATCCTTTTACTGTAGGTAATACTACTTTCAAAGATCCTAAAGGAAGAGTGTTCTTGGTTCTTAAAAATGGTGTTGCCAAGTTATTTAACAAAAACTTTTCAGAGGATGAGGCTATTGTGATTTATGATGTAATGCATCAAGTATCCAAAAATCTTCTCAATAATGGAGGTAAATCAGATCCTGAGACAGAAGTACTATTTGACTGGCTTAGATCTACAGTATATTGGGGATTTGCAAAAGACAGAAAAGGTAAAGAAAAACCAGCTGGCTACAATAATATATGGTTTAAGAAAGTAACTGATGAGAAGGGTGAAGATAAAGTAAGATTGTTTATCTCTGGAAAAACCACTGATCCTGCTCAGGCTATGGAATTCACTCCAAGACAATTGGAAGCCAGAAGAGGAGAGATACTTATAGCTCTTCAAAAGATGTACAATAATACAAGTAATCATCTTTCCAATGAAAAATGGCAGGATCAATATGTTGAGATAATTGGCATAAAACCAGATGGTACTCCTGAAACTAGAGAGTGGCTTAACTATCAGACTTATTTATTATCAGATACATATCCTGATGGAAGTGAAAGAACAGGAGATAAGATACCTCTAACAACAAAATTCAGACCATTAGTGGATGAGAATGATACCAACAGAAAAGGTATATACTTCTCTCTTACAAGTGGTCCTAAAATATTTGAAGAGCCTGAACCTGAAATACCTAAAGAAGTTCCTGAAGAAGCACCTGAAGAAGATGAGGAAGTGGAGGAAGAAGAACCAGGTTATGTTACTGAAGAAGGATATGTATTCAATGGAACAAAAGAGAATACCATAATGCTTAACTCAGGTCCTGCTACCTTTACTATGGATATCTACAAGCATATGTTGGATGGTGCAGGACTATCTGTCTCTGCTCCTGGTTCTACAGTTGATGCTGTTATGAAGAAATTCAATGAGACTGAAGCACAGGCTATTGAAAGAATTACAAATACTGTAGCAACAAAGCTAAAAGATACCATTGATCAGGCCATGTCTGATTTACAGGCTGAACAAGAAGAAGGAAAAAAAGGAACAGAAGGAGTTCCTGAAGATCCTAAAGGCCCTCCAGTTAAAGTGGTTCCTACGCCTACTGTAGTGGGAGGGATTGACTTCAGTGGTAATACTTGGAATGACTTAACTATAAAGTTTGGTCCTATAAGATTTAAAATGGATGCTAAGAAGTTCTTGGCAGGTGACAGATCAAGAGATGCCATTGATGTTGAAGTTGATGATGTTATTCTTGAGGCTATCAAGACAGCTAAAGCAGCTGAGGGATATGATGACCAGGATGCTATTGCTTTTGTTTATCAAAATATATTGTTCTTAATCAAGGATCAGTTGGCTTTGTTTGATATCAAACAGAACGCCACTCCTCCATTGAACAATCCTCCTGTTGAAGAAACTGTTGTTGAGGAAGCTGAAACTCAGGTTATTCCCTATAAAGGAAATACCTATACTGTTGATTTTAAAACAGGTACTGTTACAAATAACAAAACAAAAAAAGTTGTATCTCCTACTTCAGTTGTAGGTAAGGCAGTACTTAACCAAGTGGATTGGGATAAAGGAGAGGAGAATGTGGAAACTCCAGAAATTAAACCTGTATATCTTCCTGATACACCAGATGACTTCAATGATACACCTCTATTGAAAAGTATAGCCTCTGGCTTGAAAGTAGTATATGTTCCAAGATTCATCCAGGAAGAAGCTTATAAAAATGATAAGCAAAATCAAGGACACCAATCTATTGACAGAATAATAGAAAGAGGAGGATATTCCGTAGAGGAATTATTTAACTTATTACCTAATTGGAGAGAACTAATAAACAAAAAACTTGCTGAAAAAGCTAAAGCACCTAAAGCTCCTGCTGCTGTAGAAGTACAGAAACAAATTGAGGAAGTTAAGGAAGAAGGTAAAACAGCAAACGCTGCTGTAAAAACTGATATTGCTAATGCCAATAAAGTTAATCTTGAGGAAGCAGGTAAACCAGACAAGATTGATATCAACGACCCTTCGATTGGAACTGATGAGAGCGACGAGTTTGATTATCGTTTAGAAACTCTTGAACAAGCTAATGCTTTTGAAACTGAAAACTGGAAAAAAGTTGAAGAATTTATAGGTGAAAACTTTCCATGGATTCCTGTTTATAGAGTAATGAATATGATTAAAGCCACTAATGGTAGACAAGCCCATGGTGCCCTGCATAAAGCTGCTATCTATCTGTCTCAAAATGCTGAGGTTGGTACTGTATACCACGAGGTATTTGAGGCTGTATGGAAAATGTTTGCTGGTCCAAAAGAAAAAGAGGCTATCATCAGAGAGTTCAGAAGCAGACCAGGGTACTTTATAGACAGAGAAGACCCACTACAAAGAAGAATTAAATATTCTCAGGCTACCAGTCACCAGATAAAAGAACAGTTAGCAGAGGAGTTCAGAGATAAAAAGTTATATGGTAAAGACCCTATTACATATAAAGGAAAAAATCAAGGCAACCTTATCAAAAGATTATTTGATGATTTGATTAATTGGTTAAATACATTCTTTACAGGGAAAGAAGCTATCAGCAATACTGAAAAATTATTCAGTAAAATAAGTAGTGGTTATTACAAAACATATAATCCTTACTTAACAAAATTATCTTTTGCTCAGGCAGGGATAATTGATATTGCAGATATTGATGTAGGTGATAGTGCTGAGTTGAGAATAAATAATATCCCTGCTATGCAGATTCATGATATTATTCAATTCATGACATTTAAAGCACTCTCTCCACTAGCTGAGTCTAATGAGATATTGTTCTCTCTTAAAAATGTTTTGGCTAAAGATAAGGGTAAAGCATATGAAGATTTAAAAAAACAGGTGCTCAGCAGACTTAAAACACAAGCCTTAACCTTATCAAAACAAGGTACTGAAAAAGGAGGATTTACCCCTGGAGAACAAAGAATGTATGAAAACATTGTACAACTATTTGATACTGTTCAGGATGAGTGGGATGAAATTGTTGAGAAACATGCTGAGCATTTAAAAACATTTGGGTTAGAGTTTGATGAAAATGATGAGTTAAATTTAAATACAGAAGAAGCAGAAGGTAAATCTGATTGGCAAGATGCAAGAACTATTGATAGCTTCAGAAAAGCTAACAGCGCAGTTAAGTTATTGTTAGGTACACTGCCTGCCAAGAGAATGGTAAATGGCAAACCTAAGATTATATTGTCTTCTATTGGTGGTCCTACATTATTACCTGCAGATGCTATTCATATAGATATGCAGAACAGGCTCCACGATGCTGTTACTCCTGGTGAGATGATGGAGAGATTGAATAACATAGCTCTGAAAGAAGCTAATTATCACCAACTATTCAGACGTCTTACAGGACAAGACCCTTCTGAAAATGAATATGATTTCGCTGATATAGATGAGTCTGACTTCAGATTGATTAGTGCTTTCTGGAGAACCATGAAGAAACAGAATGCTGATGTTGTTACAGTATTTGTTCAGCCTTCAGGAGAAGTTTTTGTTAGTGATAGTACTTTAGCCAATGCTTCTAAGGAATCAAAAAGATCTATGATGGGAAGTATTATAGCTGGTATGAAAGAAGAAACAACTCCATACTTTACATATGGGAAAGATGGTAAATACAGAGCTACAGATGTACTTAAGAAAGTGACGTTTGATAAAATGAATTCATATACAAAATTTCTGGAAGGGTTGGGAATCATAATAGATCCTATCAGAATGGAAACAGAGTTTATGCCTCATGAACAAAAGAAATTCAAAGAGATAGTAGCGTGGATACAAAGTACCATAGCTGAGATTGGAGATAAAGAAACAGTGGTTGATCCAGAAACTGGAGAACAAGTTACATTGGATAGTGCAATTATGACCATTAATTCCACTACTCTTGATATTGATACACGTATGTCTCAACTTGGCGTCTTTAAAGCCAAGCTCGATAATCCTATATTTGAGAGCACATACTTTAATATCAATGGGCAACGTACACAATCTTATGTAGGTCCTAATGCTCCAAGTAATTTCTATGATGTTATTTCCAAAGTACAACACTTTGAAGAAGACTTACAAGAACCACAGAATAGAGGATATCGTTATCTGTTAACAGACAAATTTGCTAAGGGTAGCTTGATACTTAAGAGAATGTTTGTACAGGAGAAAGATGGTACTTTCTCTGATAGAATAAGTGGTTCTGAAGGAATTATGAAAACTACTTTTGTTGATGGTACTGTAGATGAATATACTGGTAAGAAAAAAGAATCCTCAAAATTAAACTATGCTCAACGATTTCTGCAGGAAATCAATTTGAATATAGAAGGTATTTTCCTTAACCTGGTTCCTGGAGACTCTTCCATAGAGCATGCTAATAGATTACACCATGATGATAAACCTTTTGTTAATACTTCAGCTTATCAAAATAAACTACATCTAGCAATCTTTAGGGATTATTTTATATCTGAAGTAGACTTGGCCAGAGATGATCGTCCTGTTGTAGGAGATAGAAAGACTACTGATTTACGTTTCTTTAAATCTATACTTGCTGATCCTAAATCTAAAACTCCTAATGCTTTACATGATATGATTATGTACAGTGATGAAAGTGGTGCGCTTACTGCTGAGGAGTTATATGATGATTATAAAAAAGAAATTGATATTGCTGTACAAGAGTATATAAAACAAGAGGCAAGAGATACCAAAGAATTATTTGATAGGTTTCAAATAATTAAATCAACCAAAGAGGGACTGGTAGCTCCAGGTTTGAATTTCAAAGAAGAAGAACTTTCTGGAGAGTTTCTTAAACAGAAACTTGAGGTGCTTTCCACTAACTATATAATAGCCAATATTGAGATGCACAAACTAATTTACTCAGATCCTTATCAGTATACTGATGAGTTGAAACGTATCAAAAACTTTAACTCTCCAAGACAGGCATTATTATTTGGTACCCCACAACTTAATGCTTTTCTGCATAGTTTCTACAATAAAGGAGTTGACCCTAAAGATAAGTCTGCTTACTCTGATTTTAACAGAGATCACTTTAGAGCAATCAATATTGCTGACATTCTTGGTATTGGAAAAAATATTGGCTACTCAGAACCTACTGAAACAACAGATGGTGGTGGATATATTACCATACAGGGTGCACGTAAGTTTAAATTAAGAGTAGGTGAGTGGACTCCTGCAAATGAAAAACAGTTTCAACATGACTTAGGTTATGAAAGATTAGCTAAATCTGGTGCAAGTAAAGAAGCACTTAAAAAATATGAGAGAAAGAATCCACATGTTAAGAACACTTACACTCCTATAAAACCTATTGTTTCTGGTAATAAAGAAAATGGTAGAGATTATAATGATGTAGTGTTACATAAATTTGCGTTAATTCCTATATCATATAGAATATTACATCAACTGGAAGAAAATTCCATGGCTGTAAAACTTTATGATAAAATGATTGATGAGGATATTGACTATGCAGTATATGCTTCTGGAAGTAAAGTGGGTACTGAAAAAGTTCACGATATATATGACAGAGAAACTGGACAGTTTAATGATGCTCCTTTTGAAACAGAAGCAGAGAAACATGGTTTAATGACCAACGATTTTAAACGTGGAGTATCAAATATTCCTTTCTCTATTGTAGGTTTACAAACTGAAGTTCCTTCTAAAGACACACCATTAGTAACACAAGGATCTCAGATAACCAAGTTGGTTACCATGGACTTCTTGGAAGCTGGTGTACCTATTGACTTTATGCCTGGTGAAGAAGATTATATGAAAAGATTTAAAGCTTGGACTAAGCTTGATGAGAAAGGCAGAATGCAATCTGAATTGTACAGAAAGATTAAACATAACCAAGAACTTCTTGAAGAAAAAATTATTGAGGGATATGAGTCTTTGCTTAAAAAATTAGGTATTGAAGCTACTGTTAATGATGAAGGTGAAGCTGTTTTTATAATTAAAAGCAGAGAAAGATTTATGAAAACCCTTAAGGATGAGATTCTTAAAAGAGAAGTTAATGATAACATCACTGCTTCTTTTGAAGGATTTGAAGATGGCCATGTCTTACTTGAAGCTACTCCTTCATACCAACAGATAAGAAATATACTTTACAGTATAGCTGATAAGAGTGTTGTAAGACAAAAAATCTCTGGGGGATTGAAAGTACAAATTCCTTCAGCAATGCTATTGGATAAATTCAAAGTTATTGTTGGTACTTTTACAAATGAGAAAACAGGAGAAACTAAACCTATACTTGAGTCTGAAGAATTGGCATTTTATGAGAATGAAGATGGTAAGCGTGTGTGCGAGATTATGGTTGCAAGATGGTTTAAAAGCACTAAAACTGATGAGGAGTTACTGGAGTACTTCAATGAAGATCCTGAGGGCCAGAAACAATTGGCTGCTCTTACAGGTATAGCTTTTCGTACCCCTACACAGAAACAAAACTCTATCGAAGTATTTAAGATAAAAAGATTCCTTCCTGAAGATTTTGGTGATAGTGTTATTGTTCCAGCAGACATTGTTAAAAAAACTGGATCTGACTTTGACATTGATAAATTATCTATTTATTTAAAATCATTGTTTGAAGATGTTGATGGTAAGATAAAAGTTATTCCTTTCTATGGATATGGTCAACAGGCTAAAGATAAGTTTGGGGCTATGTTTGACAAAATATTAACCACTGAAAGACATAAAGCTATTTCAGGATTTGCAAATGCAGAATACATGAATGATATGTTTCGTGATATTGCTACTGGAAAAGCTACATCTAAAGACAGAGAGAAATGGATTCCTAAATTCCACGATATGTTTAGTGATCTTGCAGATGAGAATGGTGTTATTGATGCAGAAGATGTGAGACTGGAATTCTTATACAGTATTCAGAAAAAAGGTAAAACTCTACTTAAGCTTACTAATGAAGATTTACAGGATGTGCAGAGAGATCTATTTATGGATAAGATGTATAGAAAATCTTTGGAGAATGAATATATCAGCTCTCTTGAAGATTTAGTTTCTGATAAACATAATTTTGATGCTTTGGTTAGACCTAACTCTGCAGAGGATCTTGTAAAACTTAATAATAAAATCAATGAGTTAAAAGGCATTCCTAAAACTGACTATACCAATGTGGGTAATATGTTGAGCAGAAAGTTTATGTCAAAACAAAGACACAATTTCGTTTCTGGTAAACAAGGAATTGCTATTGCTGCTATTGCTCAAACTAATAATGCCCAAAACCAACGAAGCCCTATATTTACAGATTTCAGAAAAATTTATCAAGCAGGCTTTAATGAATTGGATAAAACTATCTTAGGAGGTAATTCTAATGCTGTTACTTATGCCAATAATCATAGGATTAATTTTAGAAACTATAATGCAATTGAAGTAGATGGTGTTATATATCCTACTTTATCCATTTCTACAGCTAAACAGACTTTAGCTGAAAAAGTTGCAGGTAAAGCAAAAGAGTTTATATCTGATACTATAGGAATGTTTATTGATGGTTATGTGGACGTTGCTAAAGGTGCCTGGATTATGGAGATGGGAGCAACTTATAATACAGCAGGTACCTGGTTGTTCCTACTTAAACTTGGTATTCCAAGAAAAGATGTGGCCTACTTTATGAATCAGCCAATCATTGTTGAGTACTTACAGTTGATAGAAAATAAAGGACAGACATGGTTGTTCTCTGATAGAAATATATCAGAAGCATTAGCAATGTTTGAGCCTATAAAAGCTATGGATAAAGAAGAGGTAGATAGAATTAAAGGGGATATAAACGAAATTCCTGATGCAGATACATTGGAAGGACTTATAGGTAGAGAACCTGGAGATATGACTGTTGAGGAAATGTATGAACAACAGTTTATGTTGAAAGAGTTTGTTAAGTATGCTAAGTTGGCCTCCCAACTATTTGAAGTGATACAAGGAAGTAATCATGATACTGCCAATATCAATGACCCATACTTGGTAACTAAAAAAGAATTTCAATTGGAGGCTGCTCGTAATACAATTATCTCCAGTGTAAATGAGGATGGGGAGACTATTACAGGTGTGGACAGTATTATGAATAACTCTTTTGTTGGAAGACTTAGTGACTTTATAAATAAGTATCGAAATGCCTTCTCTACAGTACTCCTGTCAGACAGAAGCACAGTAAGAAAAGTTATGATTGATGTACTTAAACCATATATGAAGCTTAATGATAGAGACTTTGTTAAGGTTAGCCAGAAAGCAGTTAATGATTTGTTTGATTGGGCTGTTCAGAATGACAGAAGTATTAATAATCATGTTGTGAGTATTATGTTAGGTGATGAAAGTGAGGAGAGTGCTGCCAAACAAATTATGGAATACAGAGATAAAGTACTTGGTAATGAATCTAAAAAGATTCCTGCAGATCCATCTCATCCTATGTTCGATAATATAATTCTTAACTCCTTGATACTGGAGGAAGGTAATAATACTAAGAAAGTAGATAATATATATCTTGGTAAGATTGATAAAGTGTATGGTCAGAACCTGATCATCTATGGATTCAATGAATTAAGAGAACACTTAACTGGGGAAAAGAATCCTCTATATGGTAAGATAGTTAGACTAGCTGTTCTTCAGTCTGGTTTAACCAATTCTCGTATAGCTTTTACAACTTTACTTCCTTATGGAGACTTTAAAGAAGTATATAATGCCACTCTTTCCAAATTAGAAGAGATGGAAAACCTTCAGGACTTTAAGAATCTGGATGTTTTTGAAAGAAACAATTGGAACAACAGAGATATAATGCCTTTTGTTATGGGTAACATGAGACCAAGTAAGTTTGGAGTAGGTAACTATGATTTAAACACCTGGAAAATTGGTGAGCAAATAACTAAAGCTGTTAAGAATTTTCAGATACCTCATATTGTAAACCTTGATATATCTTCTGGTGATGCCAGAGGTGACTTTATTGTATACTCTTATGATACATGGATATCAAAAGCCAAACGTATACTGTCCAAAAAGACTGGAGACAAAAGTCATGTCAATAAATACTTAATGAAAAAGGTATATACTGAGAATGCTAAAGGAGAAAGAGTACCTTTGATTAATATAAGTAAAGATAAAGAGGGTAGAGAATATCATAAATATGTATTCAAAGCCATTAATGCTTGGGGAGACAGTTTTAAAGCAAATGAGTTGTATGATTATCCAGAAGTATCTAAATTAGATAATGATTTCAGACGTGTTATACAAAAAAATGATGCAAAACATAAAAGAACAGGAGCTCCTGAAGTGGAAGATAGTGTGATTGTAGATTTACTAACAGGTAAACTTACTTCAGATCAACTGGCTGCATCCAATAGAAAAACTGATTTGGAAGCTGCAGGAGTTACAGATGTAGTTCCTTCTGCTGTAGAAGTTCTTGCAGAGTCTGGGCCAAGACACTATGTAGGAGAAATAATTCCAGCTCCTGATGTAATATTTGTATTTGGAAGTAATCCTGAGGGAAGACATGGCCAAGGTGCAGCTGCTGATGCTATGAAGAAATTTGGTGCTAAGTATTATCAGGGCAGAGGATTACAAGGAGGTGCTTATGCTTTGGTTACCAAAAATCTTAAAGCAGGATTCAAGGAAACAAAAACTGGTATTACATATGATGCTGTTGGTGAAAGATCTGTAAGACCTGACCAGATAGTAAATAACATTGTTGAGATGTATAATGTTGCAAGAGCTAATCCTAACAAGAAATTCCAGATAGGATACAGAAATACAATAGGTAAAACTCGTAATGGATATACAGGATATGAGATGATGGATATGTTTAAGGCTGCAGGTGAGGTCCCATCCAATGTTTACTTCAGTAAAGAGTGGGTGGATACAGGTAAAATGGATGCTGATTATCAATCACCAAACACTCCTAATATAATGGACCCATCTAATAAACCTACAGGAAAACCTGGAATAGATAGAACTGATGATTGTTAATATAAATAATTAAATTATGGCCTGTCCTATTAAAATAAAAGATAAGCTTGTTGCACATGTAGAGAAAGCTACTGACCATGCTCTAAATAAATCATTGCCTGAAGCCCAGGAAATAGGCAGACGTGTTAATGATTCGTTTGGTATGCCTGTTGTCAGATTTTCTCAAACAGATGGTGACTATATAGATAGAGCCATCAATATTCCTCCTGCTTTAGTAGAAATCTATTATCAGAATGAACTGAGAATGGAAGAAGCAGAGAGAACTGAGAATGTTGTTGAGGAAGAGTTGGCTGAAGAAGAAGAACTTAGAGTGATTGATGAAGCTCGTAGCCTTCAACAAAGAGAAGCTGAACGTGCAGGAGAAGAATATGGTGATGATTTATTATACAATTTAGATTCTACAAATCCTGAAGTAAAAATCACCACTCTTAATAAGATAGGTAATTTTATTGAAAAACTGGGAGTACCTGTAGAGTTTACTGATTTTGGTGATTCTCCTGCAGTGGCTGCTGCTAACTTTGTAAAAGGAGTTATTCAGATAACTAGCAACATTGATAAAAGACCTGCAGCCTGGAATAGCCTACCTGAAGAAGCTGCTCACTGGTGGTACAGACTTTTAAAAAATCATGATCTAAAACAAGAGCTATGGGATCACCACTTAACTTTGGCCAAAGCTAATGAGCTGTATAGAACTGAGTATGGAAAACTTGTAACTTCTCCTGAACAACTTAAGGAAGAGGCTATTGGTCAAATCATAGCAGATGTAATACAGAAGATAGAGAATGGTACTGCTACTGAGAAAGAGAAATCATTTTGGGAAAAGTTCAAAGACTTCATAAGAAATTTTTTTAATAGAGATGCTCTTACTGATATATCAGAAGATAGTTTTACTATGGCTGCCCAGAGAATCCTTAACTCAGACTTAAGTGATTTACTATCTCCACAAGAATACAGAGAATTATATCAGATAACAGAAAACATTATTATGGCTGAGGATGCTCCTTCTGAGGATGAGTTTGTTCCTAATGTAGAAAATGTAAATGAGTATATAGATAATCTTCTTGCTGGAAAATTCAGAAGAAGAACAAGGTTTATGCCACAGACTTTAGCAAGAATAAGTTATTTGACTACTGCTGTTTTGAAAAAAGAAAAACTTACACCAGAGCAAAAAAGAGCATTAGAAACAAAACACAGATATGCTACTATTACTCCTGATCTTATTTCATTTGAAACACTTAGAAGAAAACACAAAAAACAACCTATACCTTTAAATGCTGATATTAAAGTTGAGGGTGCAAAAAAAGATGAGATCTCTTTATTAAATACTGTTTTGGATCTTATTAGAAAAGAGAACCCTCAAATGAAATCTATAAATGTTGAAGATTTTATTAATGAGGTTAATGTATTTTTAGATGAAGAATACAGACTGGGGTTTGCTCGTGAGGGAGAGGGAAGTATGTGGGAAACCTGGAAGGTTAATGATACATTTGCTGATCCTACAGATATAAAACACAGAAAAATAAGTTTAAGATTTAATGATGAATATATAGATAAGAGAAGCCACTTTGGTCTTTCTCCAATAGCCTTTGGAAGCTATACTCCTTTTTTGGACAGTGTACTAATACATGAGATTCAAAATGATTTCTTTGAGGAATTAGTGCCTGCTGAAAAATCTGATAAGATGTCACTAGCACACAGTATTGCACAAGTTTTGAAATATAGCAGTATTTTTTATGATACTGTTCTTGAATCTATAGATAAATCTACACCATTTAACTTTAATGAGGTACAGGATTTATATACCAAATTTAAACAGAGATTAGATGAGCAGAATAATATGTTTCCTCAAGATAGTTTGGAACTTGAGCGTGCAAGAGATGCTATGGATAGCTTGTTTAAGATTAAAAGAGTGCTGGATGATATAAGAAACAAAAAAACTCTGAAGTTTGTTGATCAGCAAATAATGGATATGTATAAAGAGAAAGGGTTAATGAATCCTGAGGTAGTAAAAGAGGGTGCTATAACTGATTTCATAAACAGAATAGAAGAAAAAGGTTATCAACTTAAAACAGATGAGAAATATTTATTAAGAATGGCTCTTAGTACTGTAAGATTTTATAATGTAGGATTTGCAAACAGCCTTAACATAGGTAATTGGTTCAATAAGCAATACCTTGAACATAGAAGAAGAGTACAAGCTGCTTATACCAGAGAAAGAGTAGCAAAAAGTTTGGTAGGATATAACAATATGACAGTAGAGGATTTTTCAAGATTAGTGGATAACATTCAATATAATGTAAACCTAACACAGGAAAATAAAGTTGAAGAAGAACAAAGAGCTATTAATTCTAATATTAAATCTTTTAGAAAAGAATTAAATTATTTCACCCCTCTTATTCATAAAGTATTACAGACTGCTATTATAAATAATCCAGGAAAAAAATTATATTTCAGTGGTTATGATATAGCTCTAATCTCTCAGGTTCAAATAGAGAAGAAAGGAGTTAAGACCCCTACAGCAAATTTATATGCAGGACCAGAAGATGTTGCAGCTGGTAAGGCTGATAAGTTAGGAGCCATGTGGATTAATATGAATAATGTAAGAGGAGTTAAATTAAAATATGTTGAGAATATCCCAGGATTTGTAACACCAGTAAGTGGATATGAGATAGATGTTTCCAATTATAAATTTGAAGCACCTATATTATTTTCTTTAAAAGAACAAGTAGCTGAGCAAGCAAGACCAGCAGCTATTGAAGTAGCTCCACAAACTAAGAATGTAAGACCTTCTAAAGCAAATAGTGAAACACTGATTAAGGTGAAAGAAGCTATGCGCCAGATGGGTGTACAATTCCAGCTTCTACATGATTACGTTAAAGGTAATCCAGACATTGATGTGAAAGACGTTAATGGTTTAGCTGACCTGTCTTCAGGAGTAATTGCTGTCGCTCAGGGAATGGAAGATGTTGCGCTAACAGAGGAGATGGTGCACATTGCTACAGCAATATTAGAACAAACGAATCCATCATTGATAACTAACATGATATCAAAGATAGAGAGATTCAAAATCTACAAACTTACATACAACCAATATAAAAACAACAAGAACTACCAGCTGTCCAATGGCAAACCAGACATTCGTAAGATTAAAAAAGAAGCTGTTGACAGATTAATAGCTGAACACATCATACAACAATCTGAAGGAAGCACAGACTTCCCTGAATTAATGCAGAGAGAGGACAGAAATTTGGTGCAGTCATGGTGGGATAATATTCTTGAAACCTTAAGAAACCTTTACAGCAAAACTAAAGTTGATTTATTTGCTCAGGCTGCAGAACATATCATGGCTGGAAACATTGGCAGAATTGAAGACATGAAAGCTCAGGGAGTTTACTATCAGTTAAACAAGAATGTAGTGGGTAATAATGCTCAGGTTGATAGCCTCTTTGATCATGCTAGTAGTATTCATGGCAGAATGGAATTAAAAGATAAAACTGATGCTAAGAAACGTCATTACCTATTGGATAAAACAATAGAAGTAGCCAGAAGTATCACAGAAAAAACCAAAGCAAAAAGCAGCATGCCTGACAGATCAGAATTTGAAAAAATAATTGATCTTCAAAAGCAAAATTGGGGTACTGAAGGGCACAGATATATCCATAAATATATCACTGATAATCTAATAGATAAAGATGGCTTTAAAAAGCCTTTCACAGATATTCCTGTTACCTCTGTATTGGATGATGCTGCTCAAGAAGTACTTAATACATTCTGTCAAAATCTGATTAACTCTTATCCAGAGGGAACCAGATTCTTGCTTGAGACAATGGTATTGAATCAAAGAGAGAAAGGATTGCTTGGTTCTACTGCTGACTTTATTGCAATATCTCCTGCTCAGAAAGCAGATGGTTCAGAAGATATAGCTGTAGATGTGTTAGACTGGAAGTTTACTGACATTGATAAGAGCAGAGAAGAAGATGTGCCTTGGTACAAACAGAAAGACTGGAAGCCGCAGATGGGTGAGTACTCTAAAATTATGTATGAGTATGGAGTGAAACCTGCTCAGCTCAAAAAGGCCAGAATGATTCCTTTCATTATGAATTATGAAGACATTGTTAAAGGAGATAAAAAAAGTGGTAAGAGACCTTCATCAATTGAAGTTGGTAAAATAGATAGCTTGACAGAAACAACCTTGTATCTATTGCCTGTACCTATTAATACTGAAACAACTGGAAATGAGGCTATTGATGATTTATTGAAAACCTTACGTTCTCAATGGGATAAGATGTATTCCAAACAGGTGAGTCCTGAGGCAAGATCTATCAAGAGAATTCAGATGAATGAATTAGCCAAAGCTATTCGTGTTCTGCATGTAACTTTAAACTTTAGTCCTCTGGTAAGTGTGGGTAGAACCTTTGATAAAACGTCTAAGGCTGCTTTAGAGACATTTAAAGACATAGACTATACTAAGTTATCAACAGAACAAATTAAGGCCAAATTACAGGAGCTATTGGAGCACAAAGCTAACGCTGCAAACTTTACTATGCTTGATGAGGCTTTCATCTCTCAATTTGGAGATGAGAACCTGTCACCAGAAGCCACTAAAACTCTGTTGGGATTAAAAGCTGTGTCAGCAAACGCTAAATCCTCTCTTAAAAAAATACTTGTTCTTCAGAAAGAGTATGTAGCACAGATTGCTGTGAGAGAAAAATTTATAAGTGAGAACAATAAAACTGCTTTATTTGATGCTGAAAGAGAAATCAGTGGTATGGTTAAGAACTTTGTTGAGGGAAGCAGACTTCCTGCCAAGCTTATAAACTTTGCTTCCAATCTTATCATGCGTGTTAAGAAATTATCAGAGAAAAAATTCATAGATAAATACAATGAATTCAAACAGATACTTCTTCCTTTAGAGAAAGAAGCAGCTGCTCGTGGTGTCAGAGCTTTTGATATGATTGGCACTACAGACGAGCATGGGTTACATCTTATTAAGAAGGTTAAGAAAGAATTCTGGAATGCTGTTACAGAAGCTAAAGAAGAGGGTAATGAAGATAAAAAGTTCCTTATGCAGAACATGGATATGGTTGAGTTTAACAGACTTGCTAAAGAAGCCATGGATAAAGGTATAGCAGAACTTAATCTAATAGAATTCTCAGAAGATGCAGATCAGGATGCTTATATCAGAGCTGGAAAAATTAAACGCTTAAGAAACTCCATTGATATCAATAGAAAAGATTTCTTTGGCTACAATGAATATGTATTCAATCACATTTTCAGACAGGTAGTCAAATCAGATGATCACTTATCTGATGAGTATAAAAACATGGCAAAAAGCAAAGCTGCTCTGGATGCCTGGAACTTCTTTACAGAAATGAACGAAAGAGCCAGAACTGTTGGGTACATAGATAAACAAGGGATGTCTTTCTTTCCATTAATTGAGGCCAGTATCCTTGATAAAATGAAACAGACAACCAATAAGGGAACTGAACTTTTGGATATCTTCAAAGGTTTGTATACTGTTAAGGTAAATGAGGAACAGACTTTTGGTAAGGTAGATACAGAAACAGGACAAACTAAAAAAACATTACCAAAATACTTTACCAAAAAAGGAAACTTAGCAACTGAGCAACTCTCTACAGATTTGAACAAAGTAGGTGCGCTATGGATTAAAGCCTTAATGGATTTTGAAGCAAAGGATTCCATAGAGAATACCCTTCTTACTATAGGAGCTGTTGAAAGATCTAAAGGAAGCTTAATGGTAGATGAACAGGGAGATTTGATTCCTGAGGGAGCTGGATTTAAAGTTAACAAGAAAGTAAACAAAAATGCAGATGTGTATGATGCTATTATTGATGATGGCTTATATGATTTGGAAGAAAACTTGGGTTCTGTAGGTAATATTAGTTTAAGAAAATTTGCTAAGAGTACTACCAAAACTGCAGAAGCTGGTATAGAAAGAGAAGTTGCCCTTAGAAAAGGATTAAAAAATCTTGACACCTGGACCAGAGCGCTTGCTGTTGGACTTAAACCACTGATTGGATTAGCCAATGCTGTTGGTTTTAATTTCCACGCAATCATTAAGAGTGGAGGTATGTATAGTTGGAATGACTTTTGGACTAATGAAATGAAGATAACTACTGGTATAGGCCTAACCACAGAAGATAAAGCTTTACTACATTATCTTACTACTCCAGAAGATGTTATGAAAGAACAATTAAGAGGAGCTGCATTGAAAAAAGGAGTGCTTTCTTATCTGTCTACTTGGTCCTTTACAGATGTTATGATGCTTACTAACTCTTTCCCTGAGAGAAAACTTATCTTAACCAATGCTAAAAGCTTTAATGATAATGCTATAATCATTGATGGTAAAATCGTTAATGCCAGACAGTATTTGAAAGAGCAAGACAGAGCTACTAAGTATAAATTGTCCTCAGAGGAAAGAAGAGCTAAAGAGAAAGCCTTTCCTGAAAGAGTCAAAGCCCTGATAGCCTCATCAACAAAGCTAACCTCAGCTGTTAAAATCACTGATGAGAAAATAACTATTGAGGGAGTAAGCGAGGATGAGATAGTTAGATATAGTTTGAAGGTATCTGAGTTTTCAAGAAATCTTAATGGTGCCATGAATCCTGATAACAAAGCTGGTTATCGTAGAGATACAATCTTCTCTTCCTTTATGATGTTTAAGAATTGGATTCCTAAGTTATTGATATCTCGTACAGGTGGTATTAAATATAATCTTGAGACTGAGAACTGGGAATATGGTAGAACCAGAGCTCTTGCCAGAGTTATTATGGAAATGGGTAGTTTAAATATCAATAAGCTAATAGCAATTCATAGTGGTAAGGAAGAAGGATTACAAATATTAAGAGACATTCTGGTAGCTAAGAAGGCAGAGCACTTTGAAAAAACAGGACAGGAGTTAGATATAAGCGAAGAAGAATTCTTTGACTTAATGAGATCAGAGATAGGTAATACGTACAGAGAGTTAGCTCTATTGGCAGGTACAATGGGAGCTGTGCTTGCAGTAGGAGCCTTGAAACCACCTGATGATGCTTCAGATATAGAGAAGAACAGATGGAAATGGTGGGCTAAAGCTTTCAATAAAATCCATGAAGAGCTTGCTTTCTACTATCTCCCTACATCAATGGAGTCAATAACAAGAGGAAGTATACTACCTTCTCTTGGTTTACTATCAAAATTTGCACAACTGCTAAAGGCTTTCTATAAAGAAACTGAGGGATATGTTACTGATGATGATAAAGCAATGGAGCAAGCGCATCCATTTAAATACTTTCTTAACTTAATCCCTGGTCTTGCTCAGTTCCAGAATGATTATTTACCATATCTGAATGCAGACTTGGCTAAATGGCAGGGAATAAGAACAACAGAACAATCCAGAAGACAATAATCATGACAGTTAGAAATAAAATATTAGTATCAGTACTTGTAGTACTTCTAATAACCATCATTTTTTTAGTATCTTTGTTACTATCTAAATATCAGGAGTTTAAATACCTGCAGGACAAGCATAATCAACTTAGAATAAGCTACGAAAACTGTCATACAGACAGTGCTAATTCAGTTATTGAGAAAGAGTTGCTCTACTCTAATGTAGAGGAACTGACTACTACTTTAAAAACTCAAACTAAGCTGATTAAAGATTTAACTAAACAAGTTATAGAACTTAAATACAACCCTATAATAGTTAGGGCAATCCCTTGTGATGATGTTCTTCAGGAATATACAAGTCCTGATGACAATACATCAGCACGAGGTTTTTAATATACATCACCATGGTAAAAGAACACTATACCACAGCTAAGCGAGTGGTTTTCAAGAAAAACAGGTTTGGTATTCACGCCAAAAGCAAGTCTAGTAAACTAAAATCTAGTAAAAATTACCATAAACGATACGTTGGACAGGGTAAAAACTAATAACCATGGCATGCAATTGTACAGATTCAATACTTTCAAATTGTAGCAACCAGGATCTATTAAGCTTAGGAGCAATTATTGCTTCTCTTGGTTGTGGTCCTCTTGGTACCAATTTGACGTACATGCCTTCGCCAACTAATGGAACCATCTTAAGTAGCACAGGTACACCTGCCTTTGTGCCCCCAGTGAACGCTGTCAATGCTGGACTAATGCTTCCAGGACAGTACCTTAAGCTATTGAATGAAGTAGAAGTGCTATCTAATAAGCAGAACTCAATGCTTAATGATGGTACAGGGACCAAGTATCCTACAGTGGATGCTGTTAATCTATTTGGTCTTAACATACTTAAAGTTACAGCCAGTACTGGTTTCATAGATAGGGTAGATGACTTCAGTATGGAGCTGATAGATCCTTCTACTATTCACATTACAGCATCAGATCCAGGTGCTTTTGTAAGATCTAAATTATTTGCTACTCCTCCTATTTTCCCAGCAGATGCTGTTGTTAATATTACTGAAAGAGACTATCTGGCATCATCTCTTACTCTTCCAGCTGCTGATGGAAGATACTTTAGATTTATAGGATATAATTACTATGATGATAGTATTGTTAACTCACCAACAAGTTATTACTTATTAGATAGTATTGTACAATTAGCATACGTTGAAGTCTTACGTTCAGGAGGAGTAAATACATTTACTGTTCTTCAAATGGAGCCTGACTTGTCAACTACAGCATTGTTTGAAACTGTAATGATAGCCAATCAGACAACAGTAGTAGTAGTGCCTAATATTCCTCCTGGATTGACTATTAACAGTACTCAAGGTTTGATTAAAGCACACACTATCAATTGGGGAACCATTGTTGGTAACCTGCATATTAAAGTTCATCCTGCAGAAGAACCAGCATCATTTCTTATTATTGATAGAAGTTATATAGATACAGCTACACCAGTTTTACCTACTACAAATGTAAATGTATCACAATATTGGAACCCTATTACACAGTTACGAGAAACAATACCTAATCCTATTAATAACTGTACCATTCAAAGATGGTTACTTACCCTTGATGGAAGATTGATTCAACAACTTGGGGATAAAATATATACATCAAAGGCTAATGCAGAGAAGGATCTTCCTTCAGCAACTTTCGAGAATATATTTCCAAGTGATATAGCTATTGAGATATGTAAAATGATAGCTGTCAAGAATGCCACAGATCTTACTGACCTTACAAAAGTACAGTTTTACTATGGTGGTGGTGGTGGAGGTGGTAGTTCAGCAGGAGCTACAACCCTGGATAGTTTAGTTGATGTAGAGATTGTTAATCCTCTTGATGCTCATGTGCTTACCTATGAGACTTCTACCCAATTGTGGAAGAACAAACCACCAGTAGGGGGAGGGGGTGGCACTATTACAGGTACTGGTACTCCAGGTGTACACGCTATGTGGACAGGTCCCACTGCCTTAGCTGATAGTAGTATATCAGAGACTGCTTCTCTTATTACATTGGGATTAAATACAACTGTCAGTGGTGCTCTTATTGCAAACAGTTTTAGTGTACCATTAGGTTCATCCTCTCAATTTTTAAAAGCTAATGGAAGTTTAGACAGTAATGTCTATGCTTTAGATTCTGCACTCAGTGGTAAGCAAGACTTTATTATCGCAGGCACTGCTTTACAATATTACAGAGGTGATAAAACCTTCCAGACTTTAAACACTTTAGCAGTTCCTGAGTTAACAAACTTATACTATACAGAAGCAAGAGTTTCTGCTAACACAGATGTTGCAGCAAATACTGCAGCAAGACATGCAGCTGTAACATTAGGAACTGCAAATGGATTATCTTTAGCTGGACAGGTACTAAGTATGGACTTGGCAGACACAGATACAACTGGAGCATTGTCATTTACAGACTGGAATACATTTAATAATAAACAATCTTCCATAGGATTTACACCAGTACCTAATACTAGACTTATTAACACAACCTCTCCACTACAAGGTGGTGGTAATCTTACTGCTGACAGAACTATCTCTATACCAGTAGCTACTGGCTCTGCTGATGGATATTTATCATCAACAGACTGGAGCACTTTTAGTGGTAAGGAACCACCAATCGCTGCAGGTACTGCTGCACAATATTATAGAGGAGATAAAACTTTTCAAACTTTAAATACTTCAATAGTCCCTGAATTAACAAACTTATATTACACAGAGGCAAGAGTATCTGCTAATACAGATGTAGTTGCTAATACAGCAGCCAGAAATAAATGGGATGGTAGTGCTATTGTCACTCCTGGTGACGCAGCTGCTGCTAGAACTTCTTTAGGAGCAACTACAATTGGTGGTAATATATTTACATCTGCAAACCCTAGTGCTATTACATTCCTAAGAGCTAATGCAACTAACACAGTTTCATGGTTAAGTGCCTCTGCATTTAGGACAGCCATAGGTGCAGGTACTGGTAATGGTACAGTGACTTCAGTATCAGTGACACTGGGTACTACAGGAACAGATATAGCCTTTTCTGTTGCAACTCCTAATAGCACACCAGCTATAACACTTAATATACCAACAGCTTCTGGCTCTAATAGAGGAGCATTGTCTTCAGCAGATTGGACTACATTTAATAATAAACAACCAGGAGATGTAGGATTGACTTCATTAGCTGGATTAGCTTTTACATCAGTTGGTTTTGTTAAACAAACTGCTCTTGATACTTTTGCAATAGATACTAACACATATGCTTTATCTTCTTCTCTTGCTGGCAAACAAGATGCATTAACTGGCCCAGGATTAGTTAAAGCTGTCGCAGGAGTTATAACCTATGTCACTGATAACAGTACCAACTGGGATACTGCCTATACTGATAGAATGAAATGGGATGGTGGTTCTACTGGATTAAATGCTGCAACTGGTAGAACTTCTTTAGAAGCTACAGTGTTAGGAACCAGTATTTTTAAATCATTAGACACCCCTACTTCAATTAGATTTTTACAGGCTAATGCAGACAACACTGTTTCCTGGTTAAGTGATAGTCAATTCAGAACTGCTATAGGTGTTGGTACTGGTACTGTAACTTCTGTTACTGGTACAGGTACAGTCTCTGGTATAACATTGACAAGTTCAGGAACCACTGCAGTAACATTAACCTTAGGTGGTGCTTTATCTCTTGCTTTAGATGGTCTTTCTGATGTTGCTGTAGCCTCTCCTACAGATGCTCAGGTTCTTGTTTATGAACAATCAACACTTTTATGGAAAAATAAAACTATTGCTACAGGTGGTGGTACAGTAACTTCTGTTGCCTTAACCATGCCTAGTATATTTTCTGTAGGTGGTTCCCCTGTTACAGGTGCAGGAACCTTGGCAACAACATTAGTATCTCAGACAGCTAAGACATTCTTTGCAGCACCTAATGCAACAGATGATGTTCCTGCTTTTAGACTTATTGTATCTTCAGATATACCAACACTAAACCAAAGTACAACTGGTAGTGCAGGATTTCTATCTCCAGGAGCAAATATTCAAGGTGTTTTATTCACAGGTGCTACTAATATTAATATAATAAATGGAACTGGATTTGTTAAAGCATCTGGTACAACTATTACTTATGATAGCAATACATATCTAACAGCAAATCAATCTATTGTGCTGTCTGGGGATGTATCAGGAACAGGCTCTACTGCAATCACTACTGCTATAGGTGCTAATAAAGTTACCTTAGCTATGATGGCTCAAATTACTACTGATTCTTTCTTAGGAAGGGATACAACAGGTACAGGAAATGTTGAGGTATTAAGTGTAGCTACAGTTAAAACACTACTTGGTATTTCAGGAACTAATACTGGAGACCAGACTATCACCTTGACAGGCCCTGTAACTGGTAGTGGAACTGGATCATTTGCTACTACTATAACTGATAAAGCAGTAACCCTTGCTAAGATGGCTGATATGGCTACAGCTTCATTTTTAGGAAGAAATACTGCAGCAGTTGGAGTTCCTGAAGTACTTAGTATAGCTACAGCTAAAACAATGCTTAACCTTTCAGGTAATAATACTGGAGATCAAACAATCACTTTAACAGGAGATGTAAC
>Ga0137430_1000013_pt1 | contig 84306 bp, 142 predicted proteins | sample EasRivERMZT754_2_FD_104651 | JGI IMG/M metagenome (GOLD analysis project Ga0137430, IMG submission 104651) | Soil microbial communities from meander-bound floodplain in the East River, Colorado, USA - East River MetaG ERMZT754_2 | ecosystem: Environmental > Terrestrial > Soil > Floodplain ...
CTTATAAAGCTTTCCACTTGACTTGGCCTAATTTCTAAAGTCGGCAAACCACCTGCAGCATTTGCAGACTTAGCAGTTCCTAACCATCTCCAATCACGAATTTGATGTACGTGCCCACCGAACTGACTAGTAGAACCTGTATTAGCAAATGAAACTGTCAATGTGCGAGTAGTATCAACCACAGCCCAAGACAAACGAGCAGGACTACGACCAGCTCCTGTAATGCTAAACAGAGATGTCCAAAGTAAAGCAGCTCCAGAATTGGTTGGTAGAGACAGTACTGCCAAATCTGATGCCGCTCCTGCAAAAGCTAACAACAAATCTCCAGCAACACCACTAATGTTCCCAGTTGCCTTAGGAGTTGTATTAACGTTGAAAGCTGTTTCTATACTCGCAACAAAAGTAGGCTTCGTCATTATGGTGCCTCTGGGTCTTTTGTATTTGCTTCCCAGACCAATATAAAGGTCTTAGAACCCAAGGCAGCAATTGTGGTAAAAGTAATAATGATTCTGTATTTGTGTTGTGGAGTAGGAATTAAATTTCCAGGTAAGCTCCACAGAAATGAGTAACCTTCCCTCACTCTCCTCCAAGGAACTCCAGCTACCATCATAGATTCAATAGGAACAGAACCTGCCTGGACAGGATCGGGACTGACAGGAGTGATATCTACAATCTTGTACTCTATACTATCAATATCTGCCCGTACAGTCAGAACGTCCTTAAGGAAGAATATAGCAGCAATCAAATCCTTGCCACTATCTGCCCACGTATTGAACCTAATTATGTTAGCAGTCATATTACCATGCATCCTGAATTGAAGTGCCGCTTACGTCCTGGACGAAGTAATCACCTGCCACGTCTTGAATGGAGATAGGGCCTATATCAAGTATAGCCCTTACGGAAGTAACATTAAGACCACCTATCACCAATACCTCACTGATAGCCAAGTTCAGAGTGTCACTTACTGACTTGGTTACAGTACCACCTACAACTATAACATCCAGTGTTTCGGTAATAGAGGCGTCCAAGCCATCAGCTATATCACTTCGCAGAAGGTTCAGGAAGGACTCAGTGATGGTAGTGTCAAGGGTGTCACTAAACGACTTAGCTAGAAGCCCACCTACAGCAACATCCAACACCTCAGAAGACGTAACATCAAGAGTATCTGATAACAGTACAGTTTCAAGTATTCCCAGAGCAAAGGACTCAGAAGATGTTACATCAATAGTATCACTTACGGTTCTAGTTACAACACCTCCGCCAGGTGATTGTATCCATGCTTCTTGACCTACTCGAATCAGCACGTCTCTATCTGCAGCACCACCAGCAGTAAGAATAGCCCACGCTATCTGCATGAACAAATACTCATTTGTCAAGGTTACATCGCCAAGTGTAAAGACCTTGGTAAGTATTTGTGGGGTTGAAGTTGTTAGATTAGAGGCGTTGTTCGTTACCTGTGAACCAGCAGTAATCTCAGTCGCCGACGACCCATCAGCATTTGCTGACCTCCAAAGTCTCACAAACATAGACCCAGCAATATCTCCTCCGCTACTCACCGCAATTACAGGAATATCTACATGCCATTGTCCGCCAGGAATTGTTATATTGAGTAAATCTGATCTCCAACAATCTCCAAGTGTGTTATCTGGTCCACCGTTTGGTTGCTGTGTACTGCCGAACGTCCCAGCAGCACGTTCTACACCTGCTGACATTCGGGCGTAATTCAATGATGCAGTTGTACCTACTGTCCATCCTGTTCCTGTTGTAGCTGTTGTTGGCGGTGCTCCTCCCTCTTGCAAGCTATAATGATTACTGCTACTTGCCAACGAGTCTAACAAGTAGAAAGTTACCGCCGCTGCAGCAGTAGGTGCAGCACTTATGATCTGTTGACGTTTAGGATAGATAATTCGCGGGTGCGGATAAACCTGTGCTCCAGGTCCACCACTCTCAGGCACGCCGCCGATCAGATCACGCCAATCGCGGATCGCAGGCAAGTAGAATCCCAACCCACGTCGTACTACTAGCGGAGAATAGAACTTGCACAACAGGGTTGCCTCAGCCAGGGTAAGTGCTCTTGTGGGCCAGATAGCCAGGTCAGAGATGCGTCCGTTGATGCGAAAGTTGCCGGCTTCAATGTCGATCCCAATACGCCACACCGATGGACTGTGACTATTGTGAGTCTTAGTATTCGTCCAGGAACTCACTATACCTGTTCCGTCTCCTAAGTACAGGGTCGCAGCAGTAGGTGTCACTGCTAAAACTGCTGCATAGTCTTGGTTGAGGTTCCACGCGAGTCCGTTGAAGGTGTCATACTCGTCAGCCGTTGCTTCCCACATATAGGTCAGAGCTTGGTTCTGCCCACTAGCACCCGAAAACAAAATTCCTTGTGCTCCATCGCTGCGTGACTCCAGCAGTGGGGCGTAGCTGACCCTCGCATCGAGATTGAATCGTGCGAACAGGGTGCAGGTGTTCGTCGTGAATGACTTGCTGAAAAGCAGATAATCCGTCGTGCCGTTGAAGTCGTAGGCCATATTAGGTTTCCTTTAACTCAACAGCGACTAATTCTGCATCACCTGTTGCATCGTCATTGGCATGGTTTGCATCTCGCGTAACTTTGATACGGAACGACTCGCCTGCTGCGAGCGAGTCAATCTCTGCTCCATTAGTAAATGCTATATTACCTATTGCAACATGACCACTTGTTCCAGGTGCAGTTATGTCAACAGATTTAGCTGTGGCAAATCCATCAGCATCTAGGTCTTGAGCAGCAGCACCTACTCTTTCAAAAGCCACGTCAAACCGAGCTTCATTAGCTACAGCACTTGTGAATGCAACATGAAGGTAAACTGTAATACCTCCACCTCCATACTGCCGTGGGAGAGTCGCAGAGAATACTGCTGACTCATCAACTGTATCATCGAAATCCAGAACAGGGCGTAGATTGCGCTCATCAAGCGTAGCTAAGTTGGTAAGAGGAGGCTCGTTGTCGAGCGGATGAAACACAAGGAGAGTATTTCCAGACGCCATAATTATTCCTCCAATGAGGCTCCGGCAATTAAGTTCTTATAAGCCGTCTTGGCTTGCGCTAAAGTCCTATCAGGTGTAGCAGGTAGAGTAGCGACCCGTGTTTTCAAGTCAGCAAGAGTACTAGCAGCAGCAACTTGCACCTTGAACGCTGCAATCCACTGGCGTAGGTCATTGATCTCATCTATAGTCAACTTAGCTAAAGCACGTAGATCATAGCCACCTGGCCCATCAATGGCTGTATTGCTTATTGCTTTCGCAGTAGCTTTGGCGGCTGCTACATCTGCTGTATCCACTGCTGTTTTCTCACCAGCGTTCATCTCCTCAACTGGGTCTGTACCACGTCTCCAATACTTTGTAGGAACACTGGCAACAGCATCAATATCTGGATTGATGAACCAGTCTGCTGTTGGATAGTCTGGAGTATGAACACTGAGTAGATACTGCCCAGTCGTCTTGTTGAGCACGTTCGCCATTGCAGCCTCCTATGGATCACGTGGTACTGTTTCAAATATCTCCAACCTGTTTTCATACACCTTATACTTGCCGCCTCCGTACAACAACGGAAAAGTGATACCTGGAGGAGGAGGGGGTGGAGGAGGAGGCTCAGCAGTCTTGTTGATCCTCACAGCATCAGCAATCACATGGTCATTAGCATCAGTAGCATCCAACTTAACTGTGATAGAAGTGCCTGTTACTTGCACCTCACCAAGTGTATGCCAATTAGTGTTCTCGGACTGGAAGCTTGCAGGAGCGACCTTCTGATCCACAGCAAGAGTTATTGGTGTAGTACCACCTGTAATCGTATAAGAAGCATTAGTGGCTCTATTCTCAAATGGTATCCACGTAGTAGCAACTCTGTAAGTACCAGGTGCAACAGTAAACGTCCATGTCGCTTTGTTGGCACCTGCTGCTGCATACTTAAGATCACCCTGGAATCCTTCTGTCGGCCAATCAGTCCACGTGCCTTCATACACAGCAGCCTGCTCATCTGCTATCTGTACATCACCAGCAGGAGGAGGAGGCGGTGGAAGGTCAGGAGGTAGAGGAGGAGGCGGGGCAGGCGGAGGACTTCCAATCGTCAATTCAGATATGACCTTCACTCGCATTAGACCAGTTGTGTCAGGTGTGGGAGTCACAGACAGACGCATCAAGTATCCACCTTCTTCCGAAAGATGCGCATAGGAACCAATGTTTGTACCTATCAATGCTTGTTCTTTACCTCTAGTGGGAGCATTGGTTGTAATGTTCACAGGTGTGCCCGCTCGAGACAACCATGAAAAACCGCCGTCAATTACAGTAGGATTTGAACCTGGCGGCGAGTGGTGTATGACTTGAAACGGAGGTGAGTTCTCAATTGCATATCTCTCACCTGCTCCATAGCGGTCTAGTCTTGTTGGTTGCCTGACATCTACATCATCTGTTATCTTCAAACGAATCGGGTCTTGTGTCAACTCAAAAGTCCTTCGCCACATATCTAAGAATCCTGGTGGCCGATCATAGTACCCAGGCCAGTATCTTTCACCCTTCGTCTCCAGCACTACCTTACATCCAGCGCTTGTCACTTCAGCCGATACCTGTTTTCTGTCAGGCATAGGTTCAAGTCCATACACCAGGCCACTGTTGAAGTTCGTGGTCCAAGGCACATAACCGATAGGATGATCTGCAATCCAATCTCCTCGATACCACAACCTATGATCCCATTGACTCATCATGTGGTCATAGATTGAGGGATTAGCAGTGAAGATTTGAAACAGCGTATCTGATGTTCTGTATATGGTCAAACCTACAGCTGTGCTTCTGATGCCAACAGGATGCTCTACATTCGGAACTGCTGGGAGCGTTGAAGGATCAAACACCCACATTGCTCTATAAGCATTATTCCAGAAGTAGTTGTCTGGAATAGGCGGCATAGCAGCAATGAGATGCTTGAGCTTGCCATCTGCATCTCCACCTAGTGCTGCAACCTGCATCATTAAAGGAATACGAGCACGTAAGATCAGATCATGAGGATGTTCCTCATCTCCCCATTGTGCTCTGTCTAGCAAGTTAGGAGTAATATCCCAACGTAGTGCCATCGCAAGTTCAGGCAACCATGCCTGTACTTCAGGAAACTCTTCCCATCCAATTGAGGCACAAGCCAGAATCAGAAGTTGAGACGTGCCATGATTGTACCCACTCGATTCAGGCAGTTCTCCACCTTGAGACTTGACAATGATATCTGCTAGTTGTGCTCTCATCTGTGCATAAGAACACCCTACCCACTCAGTACCTCCAGGGGCTGTCGATACTATCAGATTTCGATAGTTTGTCCCGAGGAACTTATCTGTTCCTCTGACAAGAGCAACGTGACCTATAACAGTATCTGAGTCTCCTAGGCGTGTAACCGGCCCCCAGCGGTGATACCCCAATACGAACTCAGTCATCTTCTTTATCTGTGCCTCACAATCCAACTTCTCTTGTGCTGTCATTACCTCTTTGCAGTGATGATACCACAAAGGATAGTACCATCCACCTTCACGCGAACCATTGACGTTGAAATTATCTTGGTCAATTATCCAAGTTAGGAATCCTGGCAAGAACTTATCCACTGACTGTCGGAGCCAGTAGTCTTTATTTGCAGGGTCACAAAATGACATTGTGAGATCATGCTGACCCTCATCTCCATAAGTGGCAGGATTGTCAGCATAGGACTTGGTCATGGCGACCCAAGGGTGAGCCATTCCAAGTCCGGCCAAAACAGCCTTCTGCTGGGTGGTGGGTATTTGTGCATGTAGCACCCCACTCAGCAGAATCAATACAACGGATAGAACATATCTCATACTTGTGTCCTTACGGGTTGTTCAGAGTGATAGTAGCAGTGAGTTCCCACGACTGGGCAGATGTCTTGGTTCCGAGAGATTGGGCCTTTCGATTGAGCATCGTGCCAGCAGCAGCTGCATTGAAGTATCCTACCTCATTCCAAGCAAAGTTTGCATCGCCAGTAGCAAAGGTGGACCTTGCTGTAATGACGTTAGTTGTTCTTTGAGGATAAGTGGCGTCCATTGCCTTTCGCAGCTTATTTGTAGCTGCTACTAGGTCAGTTTGAGAAGCAGCAAATGCTGTGGAAGAGTCACCCACGCCCAGGTAGGCATTCGCATTGTTGAAGAGTGTCACAGCCTCCATAATAGACTGTGCCAGAAAGTTACGCCCTGCGTCAGTTAAAGGCATTTCTAATTCTCCTGCCAGTGGTAAAAGGAAGTTTACTTACTTTTCTTCTTCTTTGGTTTAGGTGTTGACTCCTGAAAAGAGGAAGGAGGATGAGCCTTTTGATATTCCTTCGCCTCATCATCCAATGGAGTGGCCTGCTTGTTATGCAGTAGTCTCCTGATGTGATCTGTACCTCCTGTCATAACTGTGCCAGCATCATAGTGCTTGATACCGTCAAAACCTTCCACCAGAGTCATGACTTTCATTTTAGTGCTCCAAGTTAAGGAATGATCTCAAAACCGAGTTCCCTGCCATCCTCATCGTACAGCGTCTTGGTAAGAGGAATGTCATCACCAAAAGTAATTACCTCTAATGGCTGCTTAAATTCTCCTTCCTTGGGTGGATCGCCGTTCCACTTCTTTAGTTCGTACTTCACCTTTGCTTTGATTCCCAGTTGATCCACTGTCATTTTTAGTCTCCTTTTTTGGGGTGATGTACTTTCCACTAGCTTTATCTGCTAGTATTTGCTTTGCTTCATGTTCAATTATCAACTTTTCTGCTTCCTGCAAATCTCTTTCTGCATCGAGTATGGACTTCTCGTCCTCTGGGTCTTTTGAAAGTAAAAACACTCGCCTAGCATACAGAAGATTTTGGCGAGATGACCTCAGATTTACTTTCAGCTGTGCGAGGCTCCCAGAGTTAACGAGTTCATGGGTGCCCACAGTAATAGTCTTTACCGCATTGACTTCTCTAATGAGGACATACACACCACCAGCAGCAGTAAGGAAGGTCGGAATTGCAGCCAGAAGCAGCGTAAACATCAGTCTGCGATAGTCTTTATCCCGAATGTCCTTAGCTGTAGCAGCATCCTCCAACCTAATTTCTTTACGCTCCCTGGCACTGGCACTAGTGTCCTGTCCTGCGACGTGAACATTCTCTCCTGTGACATTAACTTCTTTTGCTGTTATATCTGCGTCTTTGGACATTTATCAAATCCTCAAGAAAAAAAAACCTTCAGGAGTGCTGTTCGCGAGCAAGGAGACAACTCCAACACTCCTGAAGGTGACCCAAACTAATTAACAACCACCTCTAAACAATCCACGTCCAGAGGAACGCCTAGACTCACGACGAGCTCTGAAACCGCTAAACACACCATCGCCACCAAACACACCACCTGACCTAGGACGCCCGAATAGGCCGTATCTAACCGATTCCTGATTGCCATTAGCAACACCGTAAGCCCACGCATAAGTAGGTGCCGTAGATTGATGGCAAACAGCTGGAGCCTGTACATGATGACCCAGAAGTGGTTTCGTAGGAACAGGTACAGGCTTCTGAACAGGAGCAGGAGGTGGAGCACCTTCAAACTCCTGGGTAGTACTCACAAACACAAAAACCGGCTCCTCGTAAGGAGCCATGAAAGGATTACTTGCAACATCATCTCCCATAAAGAGTTCAGCTTGTGCCTTTACCTGGCTACAGAGGCCAATTACAGCAAAACAAGCAACAATCAAGCACTTCATCTCACTTCTCCCTGTTTAGAGTTAACCAGCCTGAAACAGACTGGAGGTGTCAATTTCCTTCTCAGTGAGCTCCTGAATCTTTTGGGCACGATACTCGTAGTAGTCCTGAGTAGTAGAATTTCGCAAGTGAACCACAAGTTCTCCTGCATCAAACACTTCCCACCCAGTCCTCTCGAATCCCCAAACACTACAAATAGCAAATTGGTCTCCGTCCAAGAGTTTAGAAATAGAAGCAATTTTGGACCAGAACGATCCAGGACTCAGGGCAGGACCACCTTCAGGCTTTCCATTTATAGTGTTCCACTTACCCCAGGAGTTCTGAATCATTCCCAACATACCGCCATACTTACTGTTGGCCCACTCCGTGTCGTTACAGCCTACGTGGCCCAGAGCATGACTCCATCCTCCAGAAGCAGCAGATACACCAAACTCATCCGTACTGCTCTTCCAGGCCTGACCACTGCAGAAGTTGATGCCAAAGCCTAATGCAATAGCGTCTCTGTACTCCTCAACCGTGTTGATTGGAATGATCCACTTTGCTTTATTCTTCCGTGAAATCTCCTCAATCCAAGTAGGAGTACCTGCACTACCCTTGCTCTGCCATGCGCTATTGTAGTCAGTCAGGTCAACCTTCTCTCCATTCGGACCAGTATAGACTGCCCGGTGAAGAAAACCACCCTTGCCTTCCGGCCCCACATAGAAGCAAGGTGCTTCACAGCTCCATCCATCTCCATTGAAGCCACGAGACTTATAAATGTTCTCAAAGGCTAGTGGACCCTTAAAAACAGTCTCTCCCCACATTACGTCATTACAGTAATCTATCTCAGCAGCATGTTCTGTTCCGTGAACAGTACAATCACCTTGAACCTGAGCATATAGTCCTCCCCAGCCAGCAATTAAAGCAACGCAGGCCAGATAAGGAACACTGATCTTTCCTTTGCCAATTCCTTTGGCCCAGGGAAATATACTGTAAAGACTAGGCATCTTCGCCATCATTTCCTTATGAGCGTTCTTAATCTCAAAGGGAACAGAATCCTGAACTACGCCTTGAAAGCCACGACCATAGATAGTTCGTAGCTCATCAGGAGTAGGAGCTGCCACAGAACCATATAAGGTGTTAATAGCATTAACACCTCTCACGGACGCCAGACACTCCTCAAAACCCTTACCTACAAACGCTTTGGTAGCCATTGTTTACTCCTTAGCCAGCCATGAATAGGATTTCACGCTGGACTTGAGTAAACTCGTGTTGACTCATTCCAGTGGTGTACTTGGTAAGAGCACCAGCAAGGTCAGTTACATCTCCTGGCTCACGGGCAAATCCAGTATTTCCCATCCATCTACTGACTACCCACATGAGTCTAGTATTGTCTGCCATGCGATCCATCCACTTACCTGAGGCATAGGTCTGCACTCTATTCCAAGCCTGCGTAGGCTTGTTACTAAAGCAATTACTCATTACTTCCGTCATAATAGTCATAATGAGCATAAGCATCTCAGGAGTGATGAAACCTGCTTCAATGGCCTCCATATCTCCCACAGAATCAGGAACGCCTTGCCATTGCCTTACGATCTGCATAGCGTGTCTAGAAGCAGTCGGCATAGAACCGAAGTCCAAGCTGGTAGAAGAATGACCTCCAGCAAAGAACTCATTCTCCTGTCGTCTCATTCCTTTGATCTTATCAATCCGTTCCCGAAGAGTTCCTTGGCCTTCTCCAGTAATAACAGACTTGATTATCTGCTTTGGAATCCTAACTTCATCTACCTCTTCCTCTTCCTCATCGTCCTCTCCTCCTTCCTCAATCACTTCCACTTCTGCAGAGTCACTAACTTGTGCCTTCTTCTTCTGGCGAGCGTCAAGAGGATGCACAGCACGAGGTGGAGTCTTTACATTGATGCCATCCTTGGGATCGGCAGGCCCAATGTTGTTGTAAGGAGTGAGATCCACACTTACATCTGCAGATTCCTTTGGTTTAGCAGAGCTATACCCCTTACTTGTTTGAGGAGCCAGCTTTGCACCTTTCATATCACTCGGAAGAGGAGCCGAAACGGGAACTGTCTTAGCCATAGTACTTTCCTTATTAAAAAGCAGCCTTACGAAGTGCCTCTGCAGTTTCTCGCCATATTTGAGCGAGTCCTGCTTCATCTCTGTAAATGTCGATCTTCCTCTCTTTCGCAAGAGCGTCCTGGTAAATAGCCAAAGGCCTAAACAAAGCAGGAGTCCAATTGTTCACAAGCTCTGTAGCTCCTCCTACAGTTTCGCTATTCTTAGTCTTTGTCTGCGTGCTGAACGCCAGCACGTCATACAAATCTTGAGTAGCCACCGCTTGAGCAGCAACAGCAGCATAGTTATCTGCTATTCCCAATGCCTTCGCTTTAGTATATGCAGAAGCAGGAACAGCCTTCAACCACTCCTGAGCCTTAGCAGCAAACGGATCGCTAGGCGGAGGAGGAGGCGGAGGAGTAGAAGTAACAGTCAAATTGGCAGATGCTGTTACACCTTCAACACCATTAGAAGCAACGAGTGAGTACGTGTGAGTACCTGCAACCGGGCTAACTACCTTCGTCCCAGTTAAAGCCACCGCTTCGGTATTAAGAGTAGCACTCGTTGCATTAGTAGTTGCCCAACTAAGAGTTGCACTCTGCCCAACACCAATAGCAGAGGGGGTCACACTCATAGTAGCAGTAGGAGTACTCGGACCAGGACCACGTTCCTTTACCAGGAACGCTCTATCGAACCTCTGTACTCCATTCAAAGGGTCGATAATCTTAATTATCTGTACCTTGGCCTTACTAAGGTCCTCAGGAAATTGAGGATCAGGCACGAACACCTTCTGATTGGTGTAGGTAATAACCACTGCATCTAACCAGTGGGGGCCAGGTGGTGCCCAAGCGAAGCACTCCAATCCATCACGAACTGCTTCTATTTGAGTAGCAGCATCGGCTTTCCAAAGAATCTGTAGTGATCCACCTTCAGGAATGATACAGTCGCATCCTGCTTTGATCTTCTTGTAAGGTTCTATCACATCAGGCATTATGATCTGTGCTGATGCTACTCCTGGTAGCAGACACAGTAATGCAAACACAACACTTCTCATAGGAGGTCTCCTAGGAAATACGACCATCAATCAACTCAAGAACAGCAACACCTTTCTTAATGGTGTCGGAGTCAACATCATCTCCAACGCTATTCCTGATCTTGGTAGCAAGGCCAGGACCATCAACTGTCTTCAACTTCATATTGGCACCAAACATAGGTGCCTTTCCTCCATTCATAATGATATAAATCTTCTCCAACTCAGAGAAGATAACCTCCAGGTGAGGCCAAGCATCTTTCAACTTCGGCCCAAGCGCAGTAACCAACGCCATAATCGCAGCAACAATCTTCATAACAATACTCCTTGAGAAAACAAGAAACTAGACACAATCCAAACATAACCCCAAAGTTGGGGTAGGTCAAGCTACTAAGCCGGGCCGGCTCCAGAAGAAGACTTCTCCTTTTTGACTTTTCCAGCTTTATTCTGACCGGCCTTCTTGCTAACCGTTGTAGTTGCACCAGCAGGTTTCATAGTCATTGCCTTCATTTCTGTCTCAAACATTTTATCCAGAAGCTTGATTTTCGGACCAATAGATTTCATCAGCTCGTCAACTTGCTTCACAGGATAACCAAGCACTGTAACCAAGTATTCCTTGGGAGGCATCACCAGGAATACTTTACCAGCGATGTACTTAACCAGAGCGTCAGTAACCTTTGCCGCAGTAACAGCCCGGTCATTCTCAGTAGGAGCGTTTAAGTCGGGCCAGTCTATGTTCAATTCAGAAGGCTTACTGAGTATACCTACATCAATAAATCTCTTGATAAGAGGCCTAATGATGTAAGCATTGATAAATTGCAATTGCCTATGACGAAGCCTCTTATTCCAAGTCCTCATATCCTGACTGCTAGCTAGCTTCGCTTCCTCGCTGCCTTGCAAAATACGGAGAGGAACCTGCTTGGTAATAGAAATTGCTTCTAACTGAGCTCTAAAGTGGGAAGTTGGATCGCATAGAGTTGGTGCCAACGACTTAACTGTGACTCCGACAGTTGCTAGATACTTCTGTAAACCGAGCTGAAACCTCTCCATTTGATCCTTAGTCTTCTCCTGCTCCTCAGGACCAAAGTCAATAGGCTCAGTACTTGGATGAGTTTCAAGACTCAGGCCAGGATAACCTACTTTCCAGTAACCCTCACCACTGGCACTCAAAATCTTCTTAATGTCGTAGCAGCGGTTGAAGACGTTCTGGAGTCTCGGCACTCCATATACCTCTGAATCCATTAGCTCATCAGAAGGAACGTGAATAACTCTGCTCCAATGGCATTCTACATCCTGCCACTTCTTAATCTTATCTCCTGTTGGAACAGGAATCGTATTGCCTTCCTTGGAAAGCTCAGTAGGATCAATCAATTTGAGCTTGTACATAGTAGGATGGCCGAACCTTGGATTGCCAGACCTACTCTCGTAGTCAGAAATCTGAGCAACAAACTCAGGCAGGGGCCGCAAATAGAGTAGACCTGTCTTCTTACCAGGAACAAGAGGAGCTTTGAGACCTCCAGAGCCAGTAAATCCAAGTAGCATGATTCCGTATCTGCCGATCCCACACAGCTTATCCAGTGTTTCCATCTTGGACAGGATGTTGAAGTCGGTATTTAGCTTGTCCCACTGCTTCTCAAATGGAGTGCTCTTCTTGAGACTCTCCGTTTCGTAGATTTCAGGAGGCATTGCCCAGCACTCCTGAGGATAGATATTGTTGACTCTGGCAGCTATTCCTTCCCGATCATACATCTTTCTATAGTCGTCCAAGGAAATCTCATCCTTTGGATAACCACTCTCGTAGTCAATGTCTCTAACACCCGTTTCTGTCAGCCTTCTAAGTGCTTCAATGCGACTAGATGTCTCGTTCTGGACAAAGCTGAGCATAGCTGCGGCTTCTCTTTGATAGCCCATAGCTAATTGCTCATCAATCATCCTGTTTGTAACAGTAGATGTCTTCGTATGACCATTACTTTTAGCCATTGTCTCTTTCCTTTGCTTTCTTGAGTGCTAGTTTCCACGCCAAGGCAGAAGTTGGTGCATCTTTAATGAAGGGCTTAGTATATGATCCCATTGGATTACTTACTGCCCCACCTAAGAAAATACGGTAGCCGACACCTATCTTGATACAATAGGCATACGGATGGAGTTTCAAGAAATCGTCCTTGGCTTTCACTCGTCAGGTCCTTTATCATATCCGTCCCGACACTCACCCCATCTCTTCATCCAACGCTGGGACTCCAGCTTCCATGCTTTCATATCACTGTTGGAATCCCACAACTCCTGCTTACATGCTTTGAGTTGCCTGTGACACTTATCTATCTGTACTTGGGCAGTTGTACTATCAATCCACCAAGCAGCTGTAATTCCAGATAGTGCAGTTAGCCACAGAATATCACGAATACTAAACCTCACTAGTACGCTCCGATCTTACGACGCAGGCGATGGACTGCATTAAAAGCACCAGAAGAGGCATCCACCTGATCCTTGTATGTAGAATGAGGGTAATGCTTCATTTCTTCCAGGTACTCCTTGTTCCAAGGAGCCTTCAAGTACTTGACATTGCCGATGTTTACTTGAGATGCGTAAGGAGCAGCCCGCAATTCCTTCTCTCCTCTTGGCAGGTCGAGCTTGATTGTGTATCCTGCCAGCCTGCGAACTGTATCCTCAGCAGATTCTTGACCTCCAGAGCCGCCTTCCTGCTCCTGAACGATCAATACTCGCTTCCCGTCAATCTTTGCCATCTCTAACTTCTTTGCTTCTCGCTCATGGACACTCCATCTGCCTCTCTGAACGTCCAAAAGCCAAAAGCTACCATCTCTATGTAGTCCCATCTTCACTCCAACAGTCCAAGCTCGTCTCCTATCTACCCTTTTGCTCCTACCAGGGCTGCCCGCATTGTCCCAATACCTCACAACCTTCTTAAAGTACCAGTATTCCGGCTCCACTCCATCAACTTCTTGCAAAGCATCCACTTTGAACATTCCACCGCCTAGTGGAATGGGATTTTGAAGAAATTGAGATGAATTCTGAGAAGCATAACCCCAAGCTACATAATTACCAGAAGTAGTAGTAAGTCCAAAAACCTCCATTTTACCAGCAGATTCAATCTTAACTACTTTATCTTTCTTTTCTGCAACAAAACTAGGCCGATCCCAAATAGCTTTTAACACTCTTGACTTCTTAACCATATAAGAGTGATTTACGAGTCTCATTTTGGAGTATCTACCACCTCCAATTGTAATGGTATTCTTCTCACCTCCTTTTATTCCTCTTCCTTTGATTTGCCCGCCAGGAGAAAAAGAGGAAGAATTACAATAAGAAAAACCAAGCTCATCAAGTACTTTTAGTATCCTCTTATAAATTTTAGGATTTGCTATGGATGACTGTGTAATTACAACTTGAGTACCACTTACACCACCATCACCATCTATCATTCCTCCAAGCCAGTCAAACAACCTCTGTTCTCTAGCAGTTAATTTCTTCAGAGGCTCATACACAGACATTAAGTTGCCACCAATTCTAGCAGGCATATAAGGTTTTCTATTTCCCCATTTTTTGTGAGGCAGTCTGCTAGTCCACCACTTATGGTTTTCAGTGCAAAATAATTCTCTACCGCTCTCCATAGTAATCTTTACGACCTTAGCTTCTTTGCTAGTTTTGTCTGTAACTACAGCCTTTACAATCTTTGCTCTTTTTCCATCACCACCTAAAGCATACCCAACTACCTCATCTCCAATCTCTACATCCTCCATTTTCTTTTCTTTCCAATTAGACATTAAAATTGGAGTAATGCCTGGTGTACAGTATAGATAGTCGCCATGCTCCTTAAACTCCTCCAAAACACTGTAGGGCAGCCTCACAGGGTCCATTAGACCATCAACATAAAATTCTCGTAGGTACTCTGGACGAACATCATCGGTAAGTTCTGCTGGCAGACAGATATGCTTTACTCTACCAGGATTCTTTTGGAGGATGTATCCCGATGGATCACCTTGGGACAAGCGCTGCATAATGAGGATCAGTGGGCACGCCGCTTTGTTAATCTTTCGCGTTGAGAGGGTCTCGGTCATAAATGCATTGGCTGTATCAATCGAAGCGTCAGAGATTGCTTGCTGGGGGTCGATAGGGTCATCTGCTACGTGGATATGAGCGTGCATACCAATAGGACTCTTACCACCGACTGTGCAGGAGAACCTTGACCCGCCTCTAGAGTTGACGAAGTGGCCCTTAGTATTCTGATCGTCAATCAACTGTATTTCAGGGAAGCACTTCTGATATTTCTCTGAATAGATGATCTCACGAGTTTTACGAGATAGCTCAAGCACCAAATCTTGAGCGTGAGAGGCATTGATCGACCTACAAGAAGGCATCCTTGTCCACATCCAGGGTAGTAATGCAATAGATGCCGCACTCGACTTGGAAGTACCTGGACTGATATTGATTATCAAGTCGTACTTCTTCGGCAGATTCAAGAAAACTCTTTCTGCAACAGCCTGCAGCTCATCACAGATGAGTTTAATGTGCCAATTGAGGATAAGTTCCTCAGGAACGAAGGTATCCCAAAATTCTTTAAGAAAATCGTAGTATGATGCCCTACACACCTTAGCAATGAGTGCGTATTCGTTAATCATACTTGGCATAAGAGTCTCCGATGTGGTTAGGGTCACACCCCTAACCATATACGCCAGCTGCACCAAGTGTCAAATCTACGGTCCTACCTGCCCAGAATGAGCAGAATGCCTGCTGAGATGGCAAGCACGCCCATAACTATAGAAACTGCAACTATAGTTATGTTAGTGAGGTTGATGATGCCCCACAGAATCATAAACAACGCCAGCAGCAGAATACCCCAAGATGAAAACTTCATAAAAACTCCAGTGCGAAAGGACAGAACTACGCATATTCATCTTCCATTACAGGAGGATCGGTGAGAATGGGTAGGGCTTTCAGCTCCAATTCCAAATGCTCCACTTCTTCGATCAACAGCTGCCGATGGTAGTGATTTAGTTTCTCGTCCACTTTGGGCTGGGTGAGTATAACTCCCAGAAACTTCAGTCGATCTTCAATCTTTCGCATTTTCAAGAACTGGATTGCCATTTTTCTCACCTTCCCCTTCAGGAACTGCCTTTCCATCTGACATGACATATTCGAGGACACCTGCGGATTGGCGTTCGGCGAGCTTTGCCGCTTCCCGCTTCTTCCTAACCTGTTCCAATATTACCTGCAAAATTTCAGTTGGCAAGTCCAGTTCATCTAAATTAAGCAAATTCTGGTGGTTATGCTGAATATTCCCTGTAATTTCCACCTGGGTTTTGTCCCCATACCCCCGATCCTTGTTGACTGTCCTGTTGGCGAACAGGATACAAGATACATCGCCATTTTTTACTTGCTTGACGAGAGCTTCCTCGAAGAAGTCTTTCTTGTGTTGATGAATTTCCTCCAGTAGTGTCTTAAATTCCGGGTCTGCTCTCCACCTGGCAAACTCGGTGATGTTTACATTAGTTCTCTTGCAGGCTCTGGAAGCATTAAAGTTACTCGACACCAGGGCATGTAGGAATAGATTCTGCCTCATCCACTTCGGCGTGTCGGCCAACAGCAGTTCTACATCCTCATTGTTGTCTCGACACACCTTCAACTTCTCCCACAGCTTCTTGGCTTGTGGAGATAACTTCCCATTGACGTAGTTGAGGAAGTTGTTTTCGTTCTTGTTGGTTGCTTTCTTTCTGCCCTCGGTGTATGCTTCCTTTGCTGCTGGGTATTTCTCCAACCAACTCAAAAGTATACTCCTCTGAACTCCCAACATCTTGGCTATTTGAGTTTTCTTGATTCCCTGAGCAGCATACAGGTAAATCTTCAGGTAGAACTTGTCGTCCCACTTCACCAGGTGGTGAGTGTTGTTCTTTGTACTATTGACGATGTTGGTTACTCTGCCCATTTTACTTCTCCTTAAAGTATTCTTCTGTAGTCATCATTGGTCCAAACAATACTCCTGCAATCCACAAAAGGAACTCCCGACGAAAGATCGACATAAGTGTTCTCCTTTCGCATTCCACAATATCACCATCGCTAAAGCTCGTCAAGTGTCCCTCAAACCCACTGGAGGCAATATTTTCCACCTCAACACCTTTTTCTCCAAGGATTTCCGCCAAATTTCCCTCACGCAAAAACACGGGGAAAAACTAGAAAAACACCGTGTAACGACGGCCTAAAAATTCCTTCAACAAATTGCAGTAAAAAATTTCCCAAAATCAAAAATTACTTACGAAAAAACACAAACAAAACCGAAATCCAAAAATCCCTCTTCCTTTTCACTCTAGAAATCCGAAATGACCATATATAACAAATCACATCCCTTACGCTTCTTCCAAAGAAATAACATCTCTCGTGTTTTATCTCTCGTATTTTATCTCTCGTGTGTTTTCCCCAACACTACTGTTCTGTACACCTGGTGAGCATCTGCGTAGGTACACAAATCAACATAGGTGTGCAATTCCACGCACCTGTACATATGAGAACATGATACATAATGACGCTCGTGAGGTGTTGTACACGTGAGGTACTGAATAGATATGGACAAAACAGCAACGTATTCACACTCATATACCATATACAAACCAACATATTCACGCTCATATACCCATCGTACCGCTACATATGAACAGAACAGCAGCACCTGCAGCGCTCGGGCTCTGGGATACGTAAGCGGTGTTTGTCAATACGGGTGCTCCAATATAGCGGCAAACCGCTAAACGAAAAATCCGATGGGAATCGCTGCAATCCGATTGACGTACGTAAGCGCTTGTGGGACATTGCGTATGTCGGTTGTTGGTTCAACGGTTGATTGGCCGAACCAACGAATGGGGATGACGGCAACGGTTCACGCCACGTCGATCATCCACCCGCCACCAACGGCGGTTGCCGACACAACAGCGCTTTGCCGCTCCCGATCATTTACAATTTTGGCCGCTTACCGGATTAACACGGCCACCGGACACGCAAGCGCTACAACGCTTCACGTACCATTGTGATAAATCCACGTACCGATCGGTACACCGGATGAGAGCCCAATGGCAACGGAAACGGGGGAATGCAAGCGGGGGGAATATGCTGCCGATCGCACGGACAGCCCCATACAATCAGCGCTAGTGTCATTTGTCCCCACAACCATCGTCCAACGGTTTCGGCCGGACACGGTTAACGGGGGAACACACAAACGGGGAATCGACACTCCCGACGATACGCTACGAGCGACTGATTGACGTAGCTACTCAATTGTACACGTTCACAATTGGGTATCGTGAGTGCCTGTCCACCTGTTGGACTGTACACGAATGCGGTTTCGGCCAGTACTGTACAAACCAACAGGCACAATTCCAGCGATTGCAGGCACTCGAAATACACGAAGCGTACAACGCCAATCCAAGCGGATCATTTGTGCAAATGAGGGCATTCGTTGCTGGATGCCATTGGCAATCGGTACACAATCCATCGTCGTGAGTGGCTTTCGCCACCGGATTGATTGTGACCGGACTGGAGGACATACAATGTCCAATTCACTTTTGTCGGTTTCGCTGGATTCCGTCACGTTCACCGGCAGCAACGGGGGACGCAAGGCCCGTTATCCATGGGACACAATGACCAACGGATTGACGCATCGCTTTGTCCGCGTGCCGAAGGGGACTGCCGACCCGACGAAGGGTACTTACGATGCAACGTATTTCCGTAGCATCGTCGAAGACAGGCGGGACAAATCCGGCGGGAAGCTCGAATGCCATTGCGAGGGCGGAGCGACGGGCGACGTACTGGTTTTCCAATTCCGGGCAACCGGCACCGAGTACCTGACGCCTGACCAGCAGGCCAAGGCAATTGCCAAGGGTGCCAAGCGCATCGACGGAGCGCTGGCCGTGGTCGCTGAAGTGGCGAAGCCGCAGACCCGCTCGCAGAAAATCGCTGCGAAGAACGGCAAATAGCCACTGCGTGGCGAAGCCACTCGACATCTACGACGCTGGGATGGGACTGACCACCATCCCAGCGTCTCAGCGTCTGGGTATCCCCTAGATGCTGGGTGTCGTAACGGCCCCTACAAATCGGTCGTAGGGTCTGTTACGATGCTCAGCATATCGCTCAGCATCTCACATCCCCCTAAGGAGTATCTCAATGACTGGTGGAAGTAAACTGCACGAGATCATTCAACTCAGACCTGGGCAGTCCCTGGATGTGAAGGTTCTCATCCCCGGATTGCCTGACAGGACCCTGAATATCGAAGTCGCTGCTGTCCCTGATGGTCTGTCAGTTGTGGACAACTGTGGAATGGTCTGGGGGCCTCAGTACCCCCTAACTGGAGACCCCAAGCAGATCGAAGGTGATGAGCGCTGGTAGTCCCCTGAGTTTCTATCCCATCCCCTAACTGGAGTACCTGAAGTGATCGAGATTCGAGATTGTTACTTCAAAGATGCTGGAGAGCATACAGCATTCATCTCAGGTTTACCAATCCCTACAGACCCTGATGGTGTCTGCAGGAACCGCAGGTTCGTGAACTGTGACTTTCACCCCTGCTGTGAGGCTATCAAGTTCCAAGGCTGTGAGTTCATCAACTGCAATGGTGATGAGTATCTCACCAAACTGTAGGAGTATCTCAAATGACTAAGTGGTCCCTGATGTTTCGTCTGTTCAGTCCCTGCCAACCTTGGGAGGGATGTTTCATCAACCTGAGAAACTTGAGGTAACAAATGGCTTGCAAACTGACAGTCCGTGAGATTGCTCAGGCTAATGAAGACCTGGACACCTTGAGTCGTCTTGTGACTGACGCCTTCGTTTACATGGATGAGCACAAATCGAAGAAAATGGTGTATACTGCTGCCTATGAGCGGCTAAGCGATCTGATTAAGGCCCTGATGAACTCTGAAGTCACTGTGAAAGGATAATAGATGGAATACACGATTCGTCCGACAGATGAGGAGTTGTATAATCTCTTTCTCAACAGCACCTATACAAACTATGGTCCTCACAACTTTAGACACTCATGGGACCATCATGCCCAACAGGGTTTTATTGCTATCAAAGTCCCTAAGAAGGGCAGAGCAAGATGGCTGAAGCGTCACGGTAGTTGGTTGGAGACCTTGGGATTCTCCCTACAAACTGAGGAGGTTGTGAAGTGACTTACTCAACTACATGCCATTGCTGTGGTGCTGAGGTACGCACTGCTAACAGCAATGTAAACCCTGCGTGGATGTATCTTGAGTGTCTTGTCAATGGGGAGTTGAAAGACATCCCTGTATGTGATAGTTGTGTAGTATCTCGCATCATCTTTGATGAGGCACTGCAGGAACTCGTACTAATGGAGGCTGTGAAATGATAGTTGGTGATAAGGTACTTGTGGTCCACAGTCCTGAGATTGGAGGATCAAAGTTTGATGGTCAAGAAGTATATGTTCATGGCTTCTACAAGAGCCTAGTACACAAGGATTACGTGAAGGTTCTCACCAAGGGTGGATACGAGATAGTCCTTCACAAGTCCCAAATCAAGGAGCTTGCAAAATGATATACAGAATTCTTTGTACTGTTAGTGGTGGAGTAACTGGATTCCGCCAGTCCATGTTGACTGAGAATGGAAAGGAATGGTCAACTCAAGTCAGGGCAGAGGCTGATAAGAAGGCAGCTGCCCTGAGTGCTGAGATGAATAACCAGTATTCAAAGGCAGTTTTCAATTACCATGTAGTTACTTAGAAAGGCAGGTGAGGTGATGAATAGATTCCATTTGAGAATGAGTGACTGTGTGATGCTTCATCATCAGGAGAGACTGCATTTTGTAGTGGCTCTGAGTAAGATTCTGCATGTATTTGATGGTAAGTTAATAGGACAACTTAGCACAATATGGAGAATTGAGATACCCCTTACAAAAGATGAGGTTATTCATCTCATCAATGATGAACTGCAAAGGATGCCATGAGATACTCAGCTAAGCCTTACACTCCATCAGTCCCTACAATCAGTAGGAAGAACCAAATGAGTGACATTAAGAAGGGCCTCGCTTTTCTGTGTGTAATCACTGAGAAGCGAAGCCCCTCTGATATCTCTCGTGAGATTTGGGAGAAACTCAAGAATCCCTGTATGTTGGAGAAGTGGCAGACTGGAGGTGTACTCTATCGGTATGCTGTTGCTGCTGGCAGATACTACGAAAACAGGTCCCTATCATAAGGAACTACAATGAGACCCTGTATTACTGCACACGATGCCAAGACTAAAGAGCCTTGGTGCAGCATGACTCATGTTAGCATCTGGGATGGAAAGGTGCTATATGCCCCTGAATATTCTGTTGGAGTTATTTTGTTTGCTGAAGATGGGCACCCTATCCTTGAGATAGCTGAGACAAGTGACAATGACGTTCTAAACCTCTTTATCAAAGTATATGGAGATAAAAGGGGCTTCTTTCATTACCCCAATCAGAAGGCCTTTAACTCAGAATCTGATGAAGATTCTGATTGGGATTTGATTACTGAGTGGTCAACCAGACCTTCTCCAATTAACCCTCTTCCTCTAGGAGACTCTGAAGTGCATACAAAACCAAAGCAAATCCACTCTAAAGGCAAGTGTGACTTCTGTGACAAACCTCTCCCAAATGCTAAAGGTGCTTCTCTAGATGACTGGATTCCTACTTACTGGAGTGAGGCTGATAACGAGGAGATATTTGAGCCTGTTTGTGGTGAGTGTGTGAAGAAGTATCTGGAGTATGACAAGGACTCATGCGACTTTGTCCGTAAGATACAGCCTACTTCAAGGCCAGCGTCCTAGGATGCAATCTAACCCCCTGAAGCGGCTAACGTATTGGGGGTCAAAAATAAATCCTAGATAGCTAGGATCGAGCCGTAGTGCGTCGTTTTTGTGACTGTTTTGTGTTCTGTGTTTCTTTTTCAAGGAGAAGTGTCATGGGTATGAAGAATCAGACTGTTACTGAGTCCCTGTACAAGGACAAGTACAGACAGTTCAATGTCCAGAATAAGGACTTCGACAAGTATCCCAGTCAACTGGGAGAGCGGAAAGTTGCTGATGTAATTGGCAACATCCATGAGGCCCTGGACTTCCTGGAGCGGAGTGGAGATGATCGAGCCAAGCAGGCCCTTGAGGAGTTCTACAGGCACTTCCCCAAGAAGCCCAAGTTGAACATCGCTACCTCTGCAGCACCTGCTAAGAAGGCCAAGCAGAACGGCAAGAAGGGCAAATAGCCCCTGAAGATGCCAACGATTCACTGGGGCCTAGGAGTATCTCCTAGGCCCCTTTTGTACTCACACAAAAGGAGACCCTACGATGGAGCCTAGACAGGCTATGAAGTGTGCTGAACAGTCTCCTGACCTGACCCCTAAGGAAAGGCAGAAGATACTGGCCATAGCTCTTATAAGGATAGCCAAGAGCTCAATGGAACTCAGCATTATGTGGAGTTTCTCACAGATGATTGCGAGTGCTAACGGCTACTCAGTCCCTGACTATGATCCCAAGTTTGTGCTTGAGATCAATGAGAATCCCTCTGCCTTTGTTGACTACAAATAGGAGGCCCTGTGATGGAATACATCATCAGGTTGGAAGATGAGGAGAGGTACAATGATATTGGTCATAAGATTGGCTGGTATCGGTGGGATGCCAGACATGCTTGGGACCATCACACTCGACAGGGGTTCCATGCTATCAAAGTCCCTGAGAAAGGCAGGGCTCGGTGGTTGAGGCGAAATGGTCCTATGCTAGAGAAGTGGGGATTCACTCTTATTAAGGAGGTGGAAGATGCCAAGTCCTGTAATACCATTGGGTCAGGCTCTCACTAGTATTATTGCACTATGTGAGAACCCTCACTGGACTGCGGATCGCAAGAGCCGGATTGTTGAGTTGGCTAGAGGTGTTCAGCAGAGGCTGGAATCCATTAAGTACCCTCTGGCTTACTGTCCTTGTGTTCTCGGTGGTATCTGTGAGCAACTGAAAACTGAGGTTGCATCAGCAACCCTAACTATTGAGGTGAAGCATGGTCCAGGTACTATTCACGTACAGAAAAAATGATGAGGATGTAGTTACACCAGCAACTATACTGCTGGGATGTATCCTCAGTGAAGATGATGAGTTTGTTGTACTCTCAGCATAAGGAGGCCCTGTAGATGAATATTTACCATCTCAAGTTACATGACTTGAAGGACGGCCTTAGATACCACCAAAGTCCTGCAGATGTGCATATAGCACTGTTTAGTGTTCTCGATGTCTTTGGAGGTACTGTACTAGGTAAACTGTCTACTATGTGGAGAGTAGAGACTCCCCTGACTTTTGAGGAACTGGTGTGCTTTGTCAACGACGAACTGCAAAGGATGAAGTAATGAAAGTTGCTGAGTTTCTGGTGAATGAAGAATACTGGTGCGATAACTGTGACTATCACCAGGTTCACTCCAACAAGCCTCAGACTGGTAAGGTCTTTATCCAGTCTGGTCACAGCTACTCCCCTAAAGACCCTGTTGAGCATATGCAAGTTAGGACAGTCCTATTTGCCCTGTGCTCTGAATGTCTTAGTAAGTTTGACATCAACAATATGAGGCACTAATGAAGTCTCTAAAGGATTTTGACTTCGACCTGGATAGGTGTCTCAAAGTTACAAACAACAGAAATTGTTAATAGTTAGTTTCCCTTTTCACTAGGAGTTTAGTAATGGCAGTACAAAAGACATTAGTTGAGAAGCCCCGCAAGGCTGGAGTTGAAAGGGCGAAGGAGCATCTTCATCTGTCTAACGGACAGAAGATGCTGGGGGAGATCGTTACTTGGAATGCCAAATCAGATAAGGAGCATTCCTACACAAGTGTTACGAAGGCACTGAGTGCTGTTGGGCTGGACCCTGACGTTGCTAAGAAGATCATGCCACAGCACGCTTTCTCAAGAGCTTGCAAGGAGCTTGAGGAGGCAGCAATCTTCGATATTGTCAGGAATGGTCAGGATGAAGTCAGGTTCCAACTGACCAAGAAGACCCTGACCAATGAGGAATGGGAGTACGCAAAGGATACTGAACTCACCCTCAACAAAACCACTGGAGTTGTGATTTGCAAGAAGAAGAATTTGGAGGCTGCTGCTCAGAAGCTGGTTATTGAGTACATGGAGGCTCGTAACACTTCTGACATTACGAAAGTGGTTCAGACCCTGTTTGAGGAGAACTCTGAAATCTTCCCTATCAGGGATCAAGGTGGAGCGTATTTCATTCCTAAGGAAAAGCTGGACTTTGTCTATAAGGTCGAGGAGTTCTTGGAGAAGCTTGGAGGGCGATTGAATCGCTTCGCTATTGCTGCTGGCTCTGAACAGAGCAATACGGCTGTGAAGAATTCAATGGCTGACACTATCCTCAAAGTAGTTAAAGAGCATGAGGAAGCTATCGAGTCGTTCACTCTCAACACCAGGGCAGATACTATGGCTGCTCAGGGAGTACGGATCAAGGAATCTCGTGTGAAGGTTGAGGCTTACTCCCACTATCTCAAGGAGCGTAGTGAGGAGCTTCTCAAAGTGATCGACAAGGCCAACAAGAAACTCAAGATCAAGATTGATGGACTCAATGAGGAGAGAAAGACTGCTCCTCCCTCTGTCAATCAAATCTTCGGGTATGGCCTGAGTAAGATTCTCATGTGGATGGGGAGGAATGATTGGAGTTATCAAGAAGCCAAGGCCGTATTGACAACGTATGGTGCAGTAGTCCAAGATACCACCATTCGCGGTCAGCTCTGGTGCGGTGCTTCTCATCGTGAGAAATATGTCCCTGCAGAACTCGAAGACAAGCAGATCGCTGAGCTTGAGAAGCGTCGCAAGGCTTATCTAAAAGGAGCTAAGTAATGCCTAATATGTTTGGTGGAGATCAGTTTCATCCTGCATATAACCCAAGTACCAGACTTGGAGATAATGAAGTGGTAGTTGGAAATACTGCCTACATTATATTCAAGGATGGCAGGATACGTTATGAAGATGTTAATGGTGAAAGTGATTATATATCACTACAAAGTGCACCTAAAGAGGTGCAGGAGCTTCACAAGAAAATAATGAAAGGAGCTGAGTAATGACTGAAAAGGACAAGTTCGCTCACCACATTAGAGTGGATTCTCACCTAATAGCAGTGAGAGATTTGAAGGATGGTAAGTGGGGAAGTTACTACCTATCTGAACTTACTCCTGAGCAAGTTCAGAGCTGGATTGATAGATGGTGGGGCACAGGATTTATTCCCATCCGAGTCAAGGAGGTACTATAGATGATTTCAGTATGCCCTGAACTTGAGAAGCGTTTGGATTCTATTTGGACATTACTTGAGTTGACAGAGTTCGACAAAGGTATGTCTCAAATTGAATTAGATACTGTGTGTGTAGATACACTAGAGAAGCTAGTGGTAGTTTACAATCGAGAGGTGTTAAAGAAGGAAATGAGAAAAAAGAGGAGATTAACTAATGGATAACAACTGGAACAAAGTAGATAACCAGCTTGTTCACGCTGAAAGGCGCTACAACAAGCTTCAGAACGCCCTCAAAAAGAAGAGATCAAAGAGCAATCGTAAGAGGCTTAAGCATCGCCTCAAGAAGGCAATGCGATTCATGGACAGAACCTTTATTGCTTCTGCAGATCAGATACTCCATGCACATGAGAGGGTAAGATAATTAACTATATCCACGGAGATGATGATTGATGGCTGAGTCCTTTGAGAGCCTGCTAAGGCGGGCTAATGGATATGGAATCACTTATGAGTACCATCATAAGAAGATTCACCCATTTGAGATTCACTATAAGGATTGGGTCTGGAGTAGAAACAATCCTGCAGAATGCAAGATTCTGTTGGATGCCCTCATTGACCTAGCTTCTACGTTGGAGCTAGATGAGATTACTGATCGACTTAACAAGGAGAAAGCGCATGGCAGTAAAGACCAAACCAAAGAAGAAGCAACACTCGGGAATTCTGGAGGAGCCGACACCCCAGGAGAAGTTCATGGCAACAAGGACTGAGATGGGTGATGCCCTGATCGAACGGGAGGAGGAAATTGATATTGTACTCTCGGCTCTGATCTGTGGGGAGAATCCCCTATTAGTAGGTCCTCCAGGTACTGCTAAATCGTTCCTGCTTGATTCGCTGTTTGAGTGGTTCAACAGTGACTTCAAGAAGTTCTCTATCCTGTTCACCAAGTTCACGACGCCAGAGGAAATCTTTGGCCCTATTTCAATCAGTGGGCTAGAACACGATAAATACCGTAGGATCACCGTAGGAATGCTCCCTGAAGCGTATGCGGCATTCCTTGACGAAATCTGGAACGCATCCTCAGCTATCCTCAATACCACGTTGAAGATTCTGAACGAAAGGATATTCCAGAATGGAGACGGACTGTTCTATAAGGTTCCCCTAATGATTGCAGTAGCAGGCTCCAATAAGTATCCGAGTGATGAGGACGGAGGAAAGGAGTTAGATGCTCTGTTTGATAGGTTCTTATTCCGCAAGACTGTGAAGTACATCACTTCTAAATCAGGTCGGGATAAGTTACTGTGGAATGGAGCGAATGAGCATAAGCCTCAGCTCAGTACTACAATAAGTGTAGATGAGATCAACGAGGCTAGAGAGATCGCCAAGCAGTTTACCTTCAGTAATGAAGCAAAGAACGGATTCAACAGGATCATCGAACTGCTGAGTCAAGAAGGTATTCGTCCTGGCGATCGCCGGCAGTACAAGGCAATAGGTGCCTGCAAGGCCTATGCCTATCTGTGCGGTGCAGCAAACAGTGATAAATCTCACTATCCTGAAGTCGAGATGGATCACCTGGAGATTCTATCTCATATCCTCTGGGACGATCCGACTGAGCAACCACAGAAGGTAGCAAAGATCGTTGCCAAGATTGCTAATCCTGTCGGTTCACAGATTCTGGATATTATTGCCCAAGCACAGGATGTTCTCCAGAAGAACAATCCAACTGAAGCTGTACCAAAGTTGAAGCACCTACAGGATCAGTTGAACTCCATGCCTGCCAATGACAGGAGCGCTAAGGCCAAGCAGTTTATCAAGAGGGAACTTGCTCGTCTCTTCAACCAGGTCGTAGGGGAATAAATATGGCGGCAAATGAGTTCAAATTAACTCCTGAGCAATGGAAGGTAACTCCTGAGCAATGGAAGGACATCAAGAGGACAACAGTGAGTACTACAATTATGAATCCAATCAAAGATGCTGATGGTCTAGATTGGTTGGGTGAAGAGGAGAAGATTTCAGAAGAGGAAGGATACTCCCCAACTGCTTTGCGGTGTACTGAGTGGGATTATGCTCAGGGAATTAGAGTTAAAAATAACATGAGATGTAGTCTCCAGCAGCGTGCTGCATACTCAACAGTAGCAGCTGATGCCTATGCTGCTGCTTTTAACCAGTCCCCTGAATTAGCTGAACTTCCTTGTGCATTGAATAGACAGAGGGAGTTCTTTGAGAACTTACTGGAAACTCCTGATTATCAATCCTTGCATGAATCTACTCGTGGAAATGTATTAGAGAGTGATACTGCTGCAGAGAGCTTCATCAAAGCATATAGTGATCTAATAGAAGAGGATTGTACCGAGGAGCAAAGAGATAGGTCTGGAGTATCAAGGAGTGGAGAGGACAAACAATTAGATCACGAAATCTCCTGTCTTGGAGCAGTCAACAAAGCAATCAAAGCAGCAGCTGAAGGAGTTGAAGAAATAGAAGAAGCCTGTCGTGGCCTTGGATTGGAGCCTAACAGCAATACTTCTCAGTTGGAATTACAGAATATTGCTAAATCACTTCAGCAGGTAAGAAATGATAGAACTCTCCTAAACATTATCAATAAGGCAGGTAAGTATCGTCGAGTCGCTCAATCTAAACAAAGACTGAAAGTGACTCACGGATTCGACGATGTTGTAGGAGTCAACATGGGTGGAGATGTAGGTAGGGTACTGCCATTGGAACTGGCTAAGCTCTGTCACCCTGTGTTTAAGAAGGACGCCATGCGAAGGTTGGTTGAGAGGCAATTGATGAGCAGGGAGTTCAGAGGAATCGAACCAGTAGGCAAAGGCCCTATTGTTGTATGTGTGGATGAAAGTGGCTCCATGCAAGGCAACCCAATTGAGAATGCAAAGGCGTTCACTCTAGCTATGTGCTGGATCGCTAGGAAGCAGAATAGGTCAATAGTCCTGTATTCCTTTAGTAATGGCAGCAATACAGTAAGAACTGCTGTCACTCCAGGTAATTGGAATAAGGAGTACCCAGGACTAATTGAGTGGCTGAGACACTTCTTTACTGGAGGGACAACACTGGATGTTCCTATGAGAGTTGTTCCAGATCAATGGTCGGATATGCTAAATAAAAAGTGGATCAAGAAAGGTAAGACAGATATGATAATCATATCTGACGGCATTGTAGATGTACCAGGTAATGTGAAGGAGTACTACTTGAAGTGGAAGAAGGAAAACCAAGTCAAGACGATAACTATAGTTATCGGAACTGACCCTGGAAAAATAAAGGAGGTAAGTGATGAAGTATATTGTGTCCATTCGATAGATGTGGATAGTGATGCAGTAAGTTCCTGTTTTTCAATTTAGGAGGATTAAATGAAACTCAAAGTAATCGCAGACAACTGCAGGCAATCGGAAGACGGGAGGGTAATGATTTATAAGGAGATTCAAAGCACTTCATACTATCGTGGGAGAAACAAGTACTACAGAAAGGAGACAATATACACTGTTTACATTGATGGCAAGCCACTTAAGTTCAGTGAAGGGAAGTTAGAAGACGCAATTGAGATGGCAGAAAAGCATCTACGCAAAGAGAAACTTCATGGAAACAATACATGAGAAACGTGACAGCAAAAGTAGGAGACAAAGTTACATATTTGAAAGATGGTCATATTATTAAAGGGATAGTAGCGGATGCAATGAAGAGCCCTCTACTAGGAGACCTGCATTACAGAATTGTGGACTTTGCTTCCGAAATGGAAGATGAAGATGCAGGACGTTGGATAAATGCAGACAAACTTATTGATGGAGAAACTTAATGGAAACAATACGTGAGAAACGTGACAGGCTGTTCAAAGAGCAAAACCATCTAGGTATGATGAGTGATGCTACACTCTGGCCCAGGTGGCCTATCCTACCGCTGAAGAAAGGAAAGGACTTCAACACAATGGAGTTGGGATTCCTTCATGTGGATCATCCTCATGTAGTATTCAAAGGATGGATATTTAAGCGATTCAATGATTTGAATTCTCTAGAAAAGGAGGAGTATAAGTCGTTCGAGGAAATTGTTGCCGCAGGCTGGATTGTAGATTAAAAGGAGGCGGCTATGCCTTCGATGGACCCTATTGATTTGGTACTCACACTCATCCCATCTCTATCAGAGGAGGAAAAGAATCAGGTACGAGAGTTGTTGGGATATGACTTACCTGCTCCATGTCGTAAAAATGGCCACAAGTTTAAGTACCATGATAAGCTGGAACCTGACTGGTGGCGGAAATGGAAAGAAGGAGACAAGTATCAAGAAGGCATCCGTTACATTTGTGAGAAGTGTGGAAAGATTAAGTTAGTTTAACAAGGAGACCAAAAATGAAGAAGACAATGATTTATGAATTGGAACTGAAGAGGGGATTGAATACCTTTGCCAAGGTTCAAATTGAAGTTGATCCTACAGTTTTACGCATCTTCTTTCAAGATGAAGAAAGTGATGAATATGATCTGGAGCGAATGGAAGAGCACTGTAACGAGCATATGTTTGACCTTGAGAAGGCAATCAATAGTGAAACTGGATTGAGAGCTCATGTCAATCTGATTGCAGGATTGGCAGGAAAGTCAATGGCAGAGAAGCGTGCTGCGAAGATGGGACTGGGTAAGCCAAAGAAGGTGTCTGAGAAGAAGCTAAAGAGAATGCAGAAGAAGGCAGCAAAGAAGTGGTTGGAAGCAACAAAAGACAAGAAAAGTGAGAAGAAACTGAAGAAGGATATCTGGGACGACTCCCTCGTAAAGGAAGGAAAGGTGAAGGAATGACTATGTTTTACATTAAGTGCAACCAATTTCAGAGTTTGATAGACGCTACTATTCTCAGAGCGAGGGAATTAGGATATGATGTGGATTTTGACACTTACATCGAGAAGCGTGGCCTGTATCTTGACACAGATAAACGTCGGCTACAAATGCCTACAGATGAGGAGATTGATGAAAAAACTATTCAGTAGAAAGCCTGGATTCCTTTTTCAATGGTAATAAACTGAGATACCAAAAACCTCCTGTCAGGATTCCTCTAGTTAGAGGACATACTGCTACAATCCAGTGCGGTCATGTAAAAGTGGGATGCAAACTCATTCCATTTGAGAAGGTAGAAGAGGTTTACCAAGCCATTCAAGAGTATAAGGAGGAGAACCCAAGTGAACAGCCACCATGGAAGCACATTATATGAATCCTTCTGATTTCAAAAAAGTATTAAGAATTAGAATCAATGAGCAATTGGATGAGTACATATCTGTAATGGAGGATATGTTTGATGAGGACTACTGGAAAGGATTCCGAAGCATAGGAGAAGGCATTCGTGCCTTTGCTGACAACCTGGTTGAGAAGTATGAAGCATCAAAGATTCTAGAGGAAGAGGATGATAAGTTCAATGAACCTCCCGATGATGAGCTTCAAAAATGGCCTGATGAGAGCCCTAATCTCAAATGGGTAATCAATTGGAAGGGAGTTGATAAACCTCCTTCTGCACCTATGAATACAGAGGTGATTGAAGCTCCAACAAAAACCCACGCTCAAGTTCTATTTAATAGAGCTCATGCACACGAAGCCTGTGAAATCCTTAGCATTAGGAGGGAGCACGAATGAATCAGGTGGATAAAGCGGTATGCATTAAAGCACTTCAATGTGACTATGAGAAAGGCCCTAACAAATGGAAGAACTATAAAAGAAAGAAAACTAATATTACTGAGATTCAAAACAATCTGATAATAGCCCTTGCAGACTCACCAGTACCTCAATTGTATCCAGAGGTGTTTATAAGAACAGTAAGAGGTTTAATTGCAGGGGAATTGAACGACTCAATCAAGAAGATACTGGAGAACATCGAATGAACTTTGAAAGAGACATACTTGAGCCAGTTGAAGGACAGCCAGTTTCAAAAGCAAGTCCAGAAGTACTGGCACAGTTCAAATATGCTTTGACCGTAGCAACAGCAGCGCCTGCTATAGAAGCATTTAAGGCAGCAGGAAAGACTCCACGTGAAGTGGCTAAACACTGGGGAGAAAGATTAGTTGAAACTAAACCTGCTAACTTTGGAGAGGATCATATCAACATGAAACTGGCTAGAGCTCTTATTGCAGGAGAACTAGATAACGAAATAGCAGCAATCTTAGGAACAGGATAAAATGACTATCCTTCTCCCATTCCAGATCAAAGGCGTCCGTCGTATTCATAAGTACGACGGACGCTGTATACTGGCCGACGAGATGGGCCTTGGCAAGGAGCAACCTACAGATTCAAAAATTCTTACTAGCAGTGGCTGGAAGAGAATGGGAGATATAAAAGTCGGTTCCTTTGTAATAGGAGCCGACGGAACTCCTAAAAGAGTTAAAGGTGCATATCCTCAAGGATTGAAGGATATTTACAAAGTAAAATTTAATGACGGATCATCAGTAGAGTGTGGTTACGATCATTTGTGGGCTGTTAGCACACCAGAAAGGATATACAGAGGCTGTAAATATAAAATACTGTCAACCTCAAAACTTATCCCAAACCTAAAATATAAGTCAGGAAATAATAAATGGGCAATACCCATAGTACGGCCAGTTCAATTCAGACAACAAAAAGTTCCTTTGAATCCATACCTCATGGGATATCTACTAGCTAATGGGTGCTTTACTAATAATAATCCAACTGTATCTATTCCTGACAAAGAAACCCTAACTATATTAAAAGAGTTCCTTCCAAAAGGGGTTTACTTGGATTATGTGGGAAGTGGGATTGACTATAGAATAACAACCAGAAGAAAAGGATCATCAAATGAAATAACCTCCATTCTGAGAAATTTGGGGCTGATGGGAAGCCATGCTAATGATAAGTTCTTTCCTAAAGTTTACCTTATTAACTCCATTGATATTAGACACAAACTTCTTCAAGGATATATGGATGGGGATGGATGGGTGACTAATAAAGGAAATGTATTAGGAGTTTGTTCCGCATCTAAAAAGTTGACTGACGGAGCCCTATTCTTAATTAGATCATTAGGGGGTACTGCAAAAAGACTGAATAAGAAATCACCAAAGTTTACATATAAAGGCGAAAGCAAAATAGGACGGCCTTCTTATGGATTGACTATTTGCATTCCTAATTGTTTTGCACCATTTCAACTTTCAAGGAAATCGAATGAATATAAAGGCAGAGTAAAATACAAGCCAAATAGATACATAACTAGTATCAAGAAAGTAGGAAAGAAACAGTGTCAGTGTATTTCAGTGGATTCTGAGGATGGTTTGTATGTGACAGATAGTTTTGTGGTAACTCATAACACAATTCAAGTTATTTCATGGTGGAACTCCAATCCGCACGTTTCGCCTGTTATAGTAGTGTGTCCTGCATTCCTAAAAGACAACTGGGAAAGAGAGGTAATGATACATGCGAAGACAAGGTGCAAGATAATCAAAGGGAGAAGGGCTAGTAGAGTGAGGCCTATGATACCATATAAGGTACTCATAATCAACTATGACATACTCCACCATTGGGTGAAGTATCTAATCAAGCTTCATCCTCAGCTTGTTGTGATAGATGAGGGACACAATATAAAGAACATGGAAACACAGAGATGTAAAGCCACGTTCGCATTGTGCAAGAGTGTGCCCCACGTCATTTGTACGACCGGGACACCGCTTCTATCTCGGCCAGCCGAGTTGTGGCCCCTGATCCACGTTACACGTCCTAGATTGTTCCCTGCGTTTTGGGACTTTGGAGTTAAATACTGCAGACCCAGAAGGAACAGGGGCAAGTGGGAGTACAAGGGAGCTGACAATTTAGAAGAGCTACACGCTAAGCTCTTTCATAAGGAGAAAGGTTGTGTAATCAGGAGGTTAAAGAAGGATGTACTCAAAGACCTCCCCGAAAAGGCAAGACAAATCATTCCAATCAGCTGCAAGCTGAAGGAATACAACGACTTCGACAACAGTTTCAAAAGGCAGCTAGCTGCCAGAAAGAGAGGCATTAAAGATGAAAGGACTATAAAGCAGCAGGCTTGGACTCATATAGGTGAGTTGAAGAGACGTGCTGCAAGAGCCAAGTTACAGTTTGTCATGGAGTGGATCGACAACTTCTTGGAATCAACGGATGAAAAAATTATCTTGTTTGCTATCCACAAGCGTATTATTAAGGAACTCAAAGATAGATATGGAAGGGCTGCTGTTGTTATTGATGGATCGACTCCTAATACAAGAAGGAGAGCTAACCTTGAGGATTTCAATAAAAGGAAAGGTTGTAGAATACTCATCGGTCAGAATAAAACCTGTGGATCGGGATGGAACGGGACTGCAGCCAGTACCGTTGGTATTATAGAACTGTGCTGGACTCCTGGAGAGAACGATCAACTGGAGGATCGTATCCACCGGATCGGGCAATTCAAGAAGTGCATAATCAACTACTTCATTGCCAAGGACACCATTGAGGAAAAGATTTGTGCCCTACTGGATAGAAAGAGAGGTGTTAGTGAAGAGATTCTAGACGGCGGGAAGATCAGTGATTTCAATATGTCAGACAAACTGATGGAAGAATACCTCAAGATAGCAAGGAGAAAAGCAGCATGAGGCACATGAATGCAACTCAAAGAAGTCTTTGTAGAACAAGAATCAACGATGCAAAGAAAATCAACGATGCTCTAAAGGAAGAATCCCAAAGAGTGGAATCTAGTAATGAGGAGCTAGAAGAAAGAATTACAACCCTAGCTGGAGTTGTAGATCGCTTGATCGAAGTTCTGGACACAATCACAGATCATTTATGGGAGGACTAAGATGACCGAACACGACAGAACTAGAAAAGAAAGAGCACTCAAAGCCATTCGAGACTCCAAGAATAATGCTTTCTCTTCTTACGAAGAGGAAATGGAAGCGCTTTACCATGCAGTAGCAGGAATGCAATCTACTGATGATCCCTCACTAGTTCCATTATGTGATGAGGTAATGGAGCTCTATACAAAACGGAAAGGTGAAAAGAAATGAATCTCACGATTTTTGTCCCTGAGAAACACAGAAAGGAGGTCCAAGCTTCAAAGAAGAGACTCAATCTAAGTAAGCTCTTCCTTGCTGCATTTTTGGAATGGAAGACAGGTAAGAAGTTTCAAGAGGCAGGTAAGGATGCCGACAAGCTAGAAACAGCCCTAAGACGCATCTCTAGAATAGCAAAGGCAGCTAGATCAAATGGGAAAAAAGAGAAAGAAAAAACCTCAATCAGAAATTAAAGCTGTAGATACATTCCCTTGGGCAGCCTTCCAGCCCAGTGTAAACAGGAATACACTGAGCTGGAAAAGAATGGAGATGGCAAGAGAATGTCTTGCTGAAGTAAACTTCTATGGGCAAGAGCGGGATAAAAGGACTTATGGATTCCTCATGTCCATAATCTCTACTATGGAAATGGGATATGACTTAGGATTGGTTTATATCCCCGCGACAGGTAAGCTCTGTGTAGTCATAGCTGACAGGAATGGCATTAGAGAAGTAGGGAGTCCAGAATGAAACTCAAGCTACTCTATCCAAATGCGAAACTTTACTATAGCACGTATATGGTCCCACTTGGTGTTGTACTTTGCACTAAGTTTCTTGTAGCCTCCTATATGTCATAGCAAGCGGAGATTGTCAAATGAAGTTAATGGAAATTTTACAAGAGTGCAATGTAGAGTATAGAGAGTATGGAACTCATCACCATTGTACCTTAGGTTGGGTAAATGTGGACTGCCCTTGGTGCGATCCTGGCGGCAAGTCTTTCAGAATGGGCATTAATACTATCAGCTTGGCTTGCAACTGCTATGCCTGTGGCCGACACAGGCCCTACGACACGCTGAGGGAACTCACTGGGCATAACTTCAGCAAGATTCGTGAGCTGTTGAAAGACTTCCAGGCTGAGGAAAACGTCGAAAGGAAGAAACGTGGAAAGTTGAGGATTCCAAAGTCACTGAAAGGTCTGACTGTCAAGCATAGGAACTACTTGATTAGACGTGGGTTTCAATCAATGGAACTGGAGAAGATTTGGGGTCTTCAAAGCATAGGTATCAATCCAAAGCTCTCCCATCGCATCTTCATTCCTATCTTCTATCAAGGGGAAATGGTGAGCTGGACGACCCGATCCACTATTGACGAGGGCCAGAGATACATTTCAGCAGAGCCAGATGAGGAGGCTATCAGCCATAAGGAACTATTGTACGGAGAGGACTACTGCCGTCATACAGTTATAGTCTGTGAGGGACCAACTGATGTCTGGAGAATTGGCCCTGGAGCTGTTGCCACGTTCGGAACTACATATACAGAGGCTCAACTGAGTAGGATTGCTAATTACCCAATGAGAGTAATCTGTTACGACAACGAAAGAGAGGCCCAACGACAAGCAAATAACTTGTGTGATAAACTGATCTGCTTTCCAGGATCAACAGTGAATGTTCGTATGGAAACTGGGAAAGACCCCGGATCGGCAAAGAAGGAAGAAATTCAAAAACTACGGGAACGGTTCTTACTTAAAGGAGAGTTATTATGAGTTATCCATGCACCGACACTTCAGTTAATTCCTTGGCAGAGCTACCTCAAGGTGAGCTAGTAATTAGACTGCTCATCCAAGCTGGATGGGATGTACTAAGAAAACAAGACGATAGGGGAATAATAATTGAACAAGACTCACTTGAGGACATTTTGAATCGGGTAGTGCAGCGAAAACAATTCCTACGAAAAACAGGTGGTTGACAACGGCGGGGTGATGGTTTACCGTGTTGTATGCCTTGTGATTCGCGGTCAGTAAGGCAGCCAAAACAAGCTCGATCAGTGGTGTGCGGACCAAGTATCTATGGTTGGCCGCGAAGCTCTTCCCTTATTACTTGCCCGCACACCACCTTTCTAAGGATTTCATTATGCTCGGATGAAGGAGACTTTGGAAAGTACCTTAGTGGAGATGAGGAACGAAAAACAACTGAGGAGATTAAAGAGGACATCAAAGAACTATTTGGATTAAAGGAGATTAAATAATGGCTACAGAACCAGAGGAAGAAGAAGATGATTGCCAGTGCTTCTTGTGTCAGTTCAGAAGGAGGCTAGCTGCAATAGCAGAGAAGCTTGTAGAAAGTGGAGAATTGGTAAAGGTAGAGACACGCAACATTGAAACGGGAGAAGTAGGATTTACTTACATTCCCAAGGGGATACATGATAAGCTAATGCAGATGGCTCATGGAGCGAAGTGGAAAATTGAAACAGATCAAACTGAAACCTTCAAACAGAACTAGGAGGAGGTTATGAGCGTAAGAGTAGTAAGCATTCCAGATGTGGTTCCTCAAGGAATGGAGATATTTTACTTGATTGGGTTCTGTCACCCAATGGAATGGAACTCTTTTATTGGAGATTATATGAATGTTCTTGCAGGCAAGTGTATTTATGATGATCCAAGAAATGCTAATAAAGTACAAGAAAATAAGTTGAAGTTAAAACAAGTAAAAGATTTGATTAAATTAGGAGTATCTAGAAGTGAGCGAACCAAACGGGAAAAGTAAAGAAGTATATAATAGAGAATACTTCCAAAGGGTATTCACAAAGCATCCTGAACTCCACCAAATTATAGAAGGAGCTTATGATGCCAATAACTTTATATTGGTGTCACTTCCGTTCTTAGACTTCATGTCTCACACAGAGTGTGTGTTCTTCTCTTATTTGAACTTCCATGCAAAGAAAACTAGATGGGAGGAGGAAGGACTTGGGTGGTTCTACTGCTATATGCAAAAAATATGTGATGAGCTAAGAATTAGCAATCAAACACACAGCAGAATAATGAAAAAGTTTATAAATGATGGAATCATTAAAGTGAAGTGGGAGCAGGGAAGATGTCCTGCACGACGATTGATGTTCATTTGCTGGGATGTAATTGCAGAGAAGTTAATGGAGTTCAGTGAGAAGAGACAAATGATAAAAGAAAAACACGGCAAGCCAAAGAAGAAGGAAACACGAGAGGAAATGTTCAAAAGATGGGATGAAAGCTAGGATGGGACACTATGCAACTTGGACAATCCGGGATTGTCCAACTTGGACAATCCGGAATATCCAACTCACGTGAACTTAATAGAATATAATACAGTACATTCAATCCTGACGGATTGAATTAAGAATCAGATTCTACTGCCGCACCGGGCAAATGCCCGTGACGGCAAACATAAGGAGCTTTTTATTATGGTAAGAGGACTAGGTGTATTTAACACCAAACCAAAGAAGCCAAAACCAAAAGCCAAACGGACATACAGAAAGGCCAAATCCAAACTCCAATTGGTTGAAGTAACAGATAAAGCAAAAAGAATCGCCAAGTCCTCAGGACTCAACTGGCCAGGAGTAGAGAAGAAGCTAGAGCTCCAATTCATACAGCACAATATGAATTTCCACCAGTCCTACTTCAAACGACTCTACAATCTACTACTCCAACAAAGAGCACTAGTGCCACCTCCCCGAGAGGTCATCAACCCCAAAACAAAGAAGGTAATGCTAATTACCAACACCAGAGATACTCGAATCGTGAAGAGAGTAGAATACTTGCATTCGATGCACTTACAAGCCTTCGAGTTTGTCACCCTGTATTTAGAGGAGGTTAATCATACTGCTTGGAATTGGAGTGGTTGGAATGGAAACTTGTTAGAGTGGATACTACATGATGAGCATAAGTTCATCCACAAGTACATGGCTCGGCTTGTTGCTGACTATGTTGGAGATGGTTCTGAGTGGACTGAGATTCACGCTCTCTTGAAAAGGATTAAAGAATGACTCCGTATTTGATAGGATTTGCTTTCGGCATCAGTGTTACTATACTGCTGGCAGTGATTACTTTAGTACTACCATCCGGTAACATACCAAAGTCAGCTACCTTCGATCAGTGGTATAAGATTCAGGTGTGTAGAAGGACAAATCCTGATACATCTTGGATAGATTGCTTATACAATGGTAAGCAGTCCCATTTCGATTCTTTAACAGAAGCAGCAATTGCTCTAGCTGATAATAAGCAATATCCAGGACTAGCCACAGAATATCGCATAGTAAAAGTTACAGAGCAAGCAGTCTCAAGTGCAGGAGAATTACTATGATAGTTCAATGTATTAGATGTGGAAGAAACTATGATGATGAAAACTGCTGGACTCTTTGCCCTCATGGTCCTTTAGAGTACCATTTAGATGACTACTGTTACAAGTGTGATACTCTAAAATCTATTCATGGTCCATGCAAACATCAAATAGAAGAGTCCCAAAATGAGAGTGGAAAAACATGAGGGAAAGACAGAACGTCGAATCCTAATAAGTATGATCGTGTCAAAAGAGGTTCTGTCAAGAATAAGACCTAAATGGGAGAAAGAAGGTCTCTTCAAATCTGAGTTCTCTAATATCATCGCTGGATGGTGCATCAAACATTTCGACCGTTATGGAGACGCCCCTGGAAAGGAGATACAAGCCAAGTATGAGTCTTGGTCTAGTAGTGGAACTGCTAATAAGAAGGAGCTTATATCCCTTGTAGAGAAGTTTTTAGATGGTCTCTCAAATGAGTATGAGGAAGCTGCTGAAGGAATCAACACGGATGTAATGGTAGATACAGCTGCTGATTACTTCAATCGTATCAAAGCAGAAAGATTATCCACTGAAGTTGAAGGGGATATATCTAGAGGTAAAGTGGATGAAGCTCTTAAACGCATCCAATCCTTCTCTAAAATTGAGATTGGCACTTCTGCTGTAATCAATGTGATGCAAGATCAAGATGCCATGAGAAAGGCATTTGAACAAAAGGAGGAATCAATCGTGAACTACGTTGGAGCGCTAGGTGAGTTCTTTGGCAATGCATTGGAGAGGGAAGGATTCATTGCTTTCATGGCCCCTGATAAATCGTATAAGTCAATATGGCTTATGGATTTAGCTTATAGAGCTATGACTCAAAGACGTAGGGTGGCTTTCTTCGAGGTCGGGGATATGACCGAGCGCCAGATATTGCGTAGGATTGCGGTGCGGGCATCTAGGAAGCCCAGGAAGCCCAAAACCATCAAATACCCCACGTCGATTATCCACTACCCGGAGATGATGTATGCGGACGTTGAATGCAATGAGCGGGAATTCAAGAAGGGATTGACTTGGCAGGAAGCAGTAGCGGCTTGTGATAGAGTAATGAAACGAAAGGTCAAGTCCAAGGAATCCTATTGGAGATTGATGTGCTATCCCAACTCCACTTGTAATATGAACGATGTTAAGACTCAAGTGCAAGAGTGGGCTAGAAGAGATGGATGGATAGCTGATGTGATTATCATTGACTATGCCGACATTCTGGCCCCTACGCACTCCACTGACGAAGGACGTGAACAAATTAACAAGACTTGGAAAGCAATGCGAGCGCTGTCACAATCCAGCCATGCCCTCGTTGCTACTGCAACCCAATCAAGTGCCAAGGGATACAGCAAGGACATACTAAGTAGAAAGGAGTTTAGTGACGACAAAAGAAAAATGGCTCACGTAACTGCAATGGTAGGCATTAACGTAAGTGACACTGAGAAGGAGAATGGAAGTATGAGACTAAATTGGATCGTCCTGCGGGATGATGAGTTTGTCTCTACAAAATGCGTGTATGTGGCAAGTGCAATTGACTTAATGAATCCTGCAATCCGCTCTACATTTTGAGGAGTAAATGGAACGAATCACTAAGTGGATCGGGAAAGATATATTCAAAGCACACACTCTGTGCATGGCAGGAGAACGGTTCTTCTGTCGTCTCCAGTTTCAGGTAATGTGGGACGTGCCTAAGGACTGGCCCCTCGATTACCACAAGTACTGTCCAGGAGAAGCAATTGGTTACAGCTCCATTTCTTATGATGAGGCAATAAGAAATGCTTTTGAGCAACTTCCTACAGGAGAAAAGAAATGATCCCTAAGACATTCGTAGTACTAACTGGCATAGATAGAAACAACAAACTGTGGCTTGATCGAGAAGCTATAGTACTAATGGAGAGATCAAGTGAGCACCCAGATAAAGGAACTAAAGTAACAACAAGTCACCCTCCTATAGAGTTTGTAGTCAAAGAAACCCCGCAAGAAATATTCTCCGATTATCCCTACATCGACACAAGGACATTCGCCGATGCAAAAGAAAAAGAGTAAAGAAGTAGACATGCTGGACTTCCCATACCACAAGGCAAAACGGAAGTTCCCTAAAATGAAGCTCTCAATCCAGGAACACTACAAGAGGAGACCAGTCGTACCAGCTTGGACGTTTGAAGCAATCTGCAGGGAGCTGGAGAAGAAGGAGCCTCTGGCTGTTGTTCTGCTGCGAATGTCCGATCTACATGGTGTTAATCCTGAGTTTGCTGCCAAGCACGAACCGTACTGGGATGCATCTAAATACGATGTAGACTCATTTACCGATCATATCATCCGTACAGCCGCCAGAGCTGATAGACAGGCACTGAATGCGGTTAGCGATCATGTAAAGGAGATCAATGAGCGGAGAGGATACAGTGACAGGCCAGTTTACGTTGAACCAGAAGAAAAGGAGGAAAGACAGCTTGCACCTAAAAAGGAGGTAAAGTTCAAGCACCAGAATCTATTTGGGCATCCGATCAGCTATGTACTCCGAAGAATGGGAAAGGAGGATTTCGATTTCGACACTGCTAAGAAGGCAATAGAGTCTTTTGGTATCTTTGTTAAGGACTCTACCATCAAAGGACAATTATGGTGTGGTACTAAGAAATCAAAGAAATACAGTGGCAAGATGGCTGACCTAAGTGAAAAACAAATCGACCAGCTCTGGATCGCCGGGTCGAAGTAAAATTGTTTGGAGCGAAAGGCGGAGTAAAAAATTTCAGGTCTCCCCCTTGCATTTGGAAATCGTGCTGTTACAATTCGGCGTAAGACGTTTGACCGGGGCAATTTCGCCCGTAGTGTTTCTTAAGGAGAAGTGTCATGGCTTTGACGGTTAAGAAGTCGGTGTTGGGTAAGGCTTTGGAGGAAGTTGGTATGGAGGGTGCTTCGGCTCTCCCGGTTGCTCGACTGCAGAAGAAGGTTTTGAAGCTTGAGGAATTCTTGTCGTCTGAGGATGCCAAGAAGCCCAAGAGTGCTGATACCAAAGCGCTCTTGAAAAAGATCGTTGCTGCAGTCAAGGCAGAATCGGAAGTCGATATTACCGACGACTCTCCTGCGAAGGAAGGAAAGAAGGCTGCCAAGGAAGAGGCGCCTGCGAAGAAGGGTAAGAAGGCAGCCAAGGCCAAGGAAGAAGAGGAAGAGGAGGAGGAAGAAGAAGAGGAAGAAGAGGAAGAGGCTGAGGAGGAAGAGGAAGAAGAGTCGGACGAAGAAGAAGAGGAAGAAGAGTCCGATGAGGAGGAGGAAGAGGAGGAAGAGGATGAGGAAGAAGAGGACGAGGAGGAAGCCCCCAAGAAGAAAGGAAAGAAAGCAAAGGCCGAGAATGGGGATGGCAAGAAAAAGAAGAAGAATAAGGGCAACGCAACTCCCGGTCGTGGCCCTGGCATCGTAGCCTACATTCGAGAAAGGATGCTGAAGACAAGCAAGAAGGCCCCGATTACTGTTGAGGTCATGTGTGATGAATTGAAAAAGAAGTTCCCTGACCACGAGTCCTCTGGCTATAAGAAGACTGTCACTGGTCAGCTGTCATACTTCTTGAAGAAGGCTCCTGGTAAGGACAAGAAGCCTCTCAATATCAAGAACGCTGGGAAGGGCAAGGGCTACTTCCTCAGCAAGAATCCAATCGTCAGCAAGGAGACCGCTGAGGCTTAGGGTTCGGGAGAGACCTGGGGAGAAGTTCCAGCTTCTCCCCAGGTCGTTTCTTTTCGCGGCCAGTACATCTCTATCTCTCTAACATAGCGAGGATTCTATCTATGTCCTCTGATGCGTTTCGCTTCTATTCTCAGAGCACTGTCTGCAAGTACGGCCACTTCGAGATCACTGTAAAAACCGAAACGGACTCATTCCGAATGGGGCCGAATCATACTATTGAGCACGTCGTTAGGAAAGTATTTGAGGATCACCCTGACTCTCCAGCTGCTATTGCCCATGAAATCTCACACACAGTAGGTGTATACTCTGTCGAGATTATAGATATCAGAACAGGTTGTGGTGCCACTCACTATCCAAATCGGAGGTAGCAATGAAGAGGACTGCTGTAAGTTCGTCGATGGTTAAATCTATCGGGTACGACAAGATCAGTAAAACTGTGGAGGTCGAGTTCAGTAATGGATCAATCGGCCAGTATCTCAACGTACCCGCAGAAAAACATAAGGAGTTCCTCAACGCTGATTCTCACGGCAAGTTTGTTCACCAAGAACTCAAGCCCAACTTCACCTTCCAGAAAATCAAATGAGTAAGGAGAACCAATGAAGGTGAAACGTGAATTGTTCCTTCAGGAACTACGATCCGTTGAGCCTGGTCTTTCCCCAGACGAGACTGTGGAGCAATCTAGTCATTTCGTGTTCGTAGATGGACACGTAATGACGTACAACGGGGAGGTAGCGTGCCGCCGAGCTACTAAGATGGACTTCGAGGGAGCAGTACATGCTGCCCCACTTATTCAGCTACTGGATAAGATGACTGAGAAGAACATCATGGTAGAACCTCGGAATGGTCAGCTACTTATTGTTGGCAAGCATCGTAAGGCAGGCATTACAATGGAGGCCGAGATTGAGCTGCCTTATGCCAATGTAGAGACTCCTACTAAATGGAAACCTCTTCCAGAAGGATTCGCTGATGCTATTGATATGGTAAGAACTTGTGCTGGTAATGATGAATCGGAGTTCAAAGTTACTTGCGTTCACATTCATCCAAAGAGACTGGAAGCTTGTGACAACATCCAGCTCATTCGCTACCGTCTTAAAACAGGAGTGGAGAATCCTGTTCTAATCAGGCACACATCTGCCAAGTACATTAAGGAGTTTGGTATGATGGAGTTCTGCCTAACGGAATCATGGATGCACTTTCGCAATTCGGAGGGAGTGATTCTTTCGTGTCGTACTTTCGTTGACGACTACCCGGACCTAAGTAACTTCTGGGATGTAGAAGGAGCAACAATTGTTCTCCCCAAAGGAGTAAATGAGGCAGTTGATAAGGCTGAGATTTTCATTGCTGAAAAGAGTGAAAACAATAGAGTCCAAGTGGTTATCAAACCAGGGAAGATGACTCTAACCGGATTGGGCATCAAAGGATTCTACACAGAATTCAAAGAAATTAACTACAAAGGAGAAGCCATCAAGTTCAAGATACCGCCAAAACTCCTGGTGGACTTGACAGAGAAGTATCAAGAGGCAGTCATTAACTCGGAACGGATTAAGGTGACTGGAGAGAAGTTTATCTATGTAACTTCACTCGGCGAGGAAGAAGGAGAATCAGAGGATGAAGAGTCCACAGAAGAGTCAGAAGACTAGTCAATACTCAAACTACGTCAGTTGGGACAATCCCCTAGTAATCAAAGGCTTCAAAGTAGCCAAACAACTACAGACTTGGATATTCAACTACTACAAAGTGGATGATGCTCCAATAGTAGTTATTGCCATAGCGAAACCTGGCTTTGCTATAACAATAGCAGAGATTTGTGTATGGTGTAGTGAGGAGGATTTTGAGGAGGAGCTTACACTTGAATGCTGCGTAGATAGATATCGTGAGGTAGTACAAGTATTCATGGTCCCTTTTAGGAAGGAGGAGAGATAATGTTTAATATCTGGGCGTTCTTTACTATAGTAGGGTTACTAGCGTGGAACTGCTATCTGCATAGAGAACTAATAATGATTCAAGAATATCTTGAGTTGTATAACAATGACTTGATAAGGCTACACGACAAATTCAATCCTCCATATACAGGAGGTAATCCAGATTGTGAGTAATAAACTTGACAGTACGCCGTTTGAAGTAGCCAGAAGGAAGGTAGCTAGACTTCCTAAGCTAAAAGGAAATCTTACCAATGAGAACATCCTAGATATTCTCAGGCAGCACTTCATTTATGAAGTACCAAAGGAGAGGGTAGCCGACAACTACGATCACCTAGGCCCAAGAGATTCCATAATCAGAGCAATGTCCAAGCTCCAAGGTAAGGACACCTCTAGATTCCAGAAAGTTAGGGCTATCTTCCGACAAATGTGTCTGGAGTTGGGAATGGCCGATCCCTTCACCGATTACAAGTCAGATCAAGATAAGGAAAGAATTCGTCGCAGGAAACAATCACAAAGAACATTAGGAGTTTTTGACCATGATTGAAGTAGTAATGACTACTCCTGATCCACCTGATCCAAGAGTAACAGAAAATGCTACGGCAACAAGGGACGCTAAGGAGATGATGCAGTTCATTGGAGAACAATCCCCCAAGTTTTGGGCGAGGTTCTACAAGCTAGTGCAGAAGAAAGCCAGACCTAGAAAGACCCCAGCTAAAAAGAGAGTGAGGAGAGAACCATGAGCGAACAGCAACTACGAGGCCAACTAGTCGCAGCCGACAAAATGCTCAAAGAAAGGTTTACAGATGGCAAAACCTAAGAAAGGCTCAGAGTACCCTGGCATGAGAAATCCAAAGAACTTTGAGGAGAAAAAAGAACTCCCAGATTCCTGGGGACTTTGGAGGAGATACAACAATAAAGCAATAATCTTTGCCTGTCATGGAAGTAACAACGATCTTGGATTCTATGCTTTGACAGAAGATGGCCATGTAGTTATAGTACCAAAGCATATATCAGAACTGCCAAAGGGAGGTTGGGAAAAAGCCTCATTTCCAGGAGAGTAGTATGACAATCTATGTGCATAAGGTTTACCTGCCAATTCCACCAGAACTAAAGAACAAGGACACAGCTGTAATCAGTACAGTTGCGAAGGACTCTGGATTGAGTCCTTTTAGGATCGGCCCTTGTAAGTTATATGACGGGCATGTATCTCAAAATATGGAGAATGCCTGGCAGTACTCCAAGGTGTATGAGGAGCACTGGAGTGAGGAGCGTGGACGCCCAAGAACAAAGTGGCTGGGTTGGGCAATGGATGGATGGAGAAATCCAAAGGCATATAGATATCCAATGGGTAAAGGACGCAAGCCAGTTGGATCGTGGTGGCTGTTCAATAATAACGGTGCTTGGTTTGATGGTGATCTTATAGATTATGTCAGAGCAAGAAAGGTGATATATGGTCCTCTATACGCAGAGGCAGTTCAGAAAACAACTGAATGGAAGGACTTGCAGTACTTGTACAAGATTAGAAAGAATATAGTTCTACTTGATTATGATGCTTACGACCATCATAAAATGGGAAGGACTTTAACAGATGTTCTTAATGACCCTGGAAAGAAGATGGGCCATGCATTTGTACTTGCTATGCTGCTAACCAATGACAAAGCACTTGAACAAATGGAGTTGAGATGAGAGGCTTCTTCACAAAGGCGGAACTAGCTTCTAAACCACCTATATCAAGGATACCTTACTGTGGCTCTTGCGGACTATTTAGAAATTGCCATTCTCCCAAAATGCCAGTCTCAGGAGGGGGTGGGAGAAAAATCCTTCTGGTTGGTGAAGCACCTGGGTGTGTTTCAGGAGATACTCTAATAGAAGTAGCCTTTAGAGACAAAACCAAATACCCCAAAGGCATACCGATAAAAAACCTTGTAGGCAAAACTGATTTGTTCGTGTACTCATACAGCATAAAGAGGCAAAAGTTGGTTGTTAGTAAAATTAACAGAGTGTGGAAAACAGGCAGGAAAAAAGTATATAGAGTAACTTATGAATGGAAAGCACCAAATGGAAAGAAAGTCAAAACTTACTCAAACTCTATAATAGTTACTGCTAACCATCCATTCCTGTTGAAGCGTTATATAAAGCATGATATATTTCAAGGAGATAAATATATAGACTCAGATTATATGTCTCTAGAAGATGGTCTTAAAATAGGAGATAGTATTCAGCCATTTCACCGAGGAAATTACAAGTACTGTATGATTGGGACATCTTGGAATAACAAATGCAGAGAAGGTAGATTTCTATTGGAATACAAAGAAGGTAAAGAATTATTAAGTGATGAAGAATGCCATCACAAAGATGAAAACAAATGGAATGATGAGTGGAGTAATTTAGCTTTGCTAAATAATGGAGTACATACTACTCTGCATTTAACAAAAAACAATCCAATGAATAACTCAATTCATAGAAAAACTCATTCAAAAGTAATGAACTCCAAAAAATATAGAGAAAATCAAAGTAAGGTAATGAAAGAAGCTTTGAAGAATCCAATCAAACATACTAATATTCTAAATGGAATAAAGAAATCCAATAGAGAAAGAAGTGATACAGTAAAGAACCTACATCTAAATCCAGAGTACCGATCTAATTATTTATTAGGTCGCATTAAATGCCAAAGATCATCATTTGAATCTGCTTCAAAAATATTTGAAAGAGAATTTCCAGGACTAAAATTTCCATTTACAGATAATCATAAGATAGTATCTATTAAGTATATAGGAATACAAGATGTCTATGATATGGAAATAGAAAAGTATCATAACTTTGCTGCTAATGGTATATTTGTACATAATAGTAATGAAGACTTGGAGGGAAAGCAGTTTGTCGGCAGGACTGGACGGCTACTTGAGCGATACCTTAGTACTCATGGCATTTCTATGCGTAAGGACTGCTGGCTCACGAACTCCTTGATATGCAGACCTCCCAACAACGCTACTCCCACGTCCAAGCAAATAGGCTATTGTCAGGCCAATCTCATAAACACAGTTGAGAAGCTCAAGCCAGAGATTATAGTACCCATTGGTGATGCAGCTGTAGAGAGCTTAATGTCTTGGCTGTGGAAGGAGAAGGTTGAAGGCATAGGTAGATGGGTAGGCTGGACTATCCCCCATCAGAAGCTCAACTGCTGGATATGCCCGATCTGGCATCCTTCTTATGTAGCCCGGCAGCTTGATCCCGATGCCAAGAAGAAGCGGCCAGAGGTTCCTGTTATTTGGAACCAACATCTTGACGCAATAGGCGGCATTCTAGGGCGTCCCTGGGACACACCCCCTGATTATGCCAAGCGTGTAACCTTAATGACAAAGACGCTCGATGCGGTGACGTGGTTGTGGGATTTAGTGAAGCGGGGGAGGAGCAATCATTATGCAGCATTCGATTTTGAGACTACTTCATTGAAGCCAGAGTGGGAAGGATCAGAAATAGTATCAGCTTCCATTTGTACTGATGCTTTTGGTGAGCAACAAACAGTTGCATTTCTTTGGAACAAGATGATTGCAGAAGTATTTAAGCACTTCTTACGGTCCCCCATTAAGAAAATTGCATCCAATCTCAAATTTGAAGAAAGGTGGTGCCTGCGAAAGCTAAAGACTCATGTAAGAAACTGGTGGTGGGATACTATGAATAATGGACATATCATGGACTGTAGGAGGCAAATATCAGGATTGAAGTTTCAAGCGTTCGTACTACTAGGACAGGAGCCATACAACAGTGCAGTAGAGCCTTTGTTAAGAAGTAAACCTGAATCGAAGATCAATCAAATCATAAAGGAGATTGATGTAAAGAATTTACTTTTGTACAATGGTTTGGACTCCTTACTTGAATATGAAGTTTGTTTCACCCAAAGAAGGATACTTGGTTATGAATAAAGCTGACGCCTTAGAAATTGCTGCACAGGCTTGGTGTGCCCCAGAATCTTCTGATAGAGTTATGGACCCTGCGCTAGCTAACGCTTTCGCCAACTTACTTCTTAAGCACCAATCCAGCAGAATTTCTGCTGCTGATCGTGTGAAGCTAGCTACCCGCACTGAGGCCCCTGTTACTCCTGAAATGATTGCACGTTTTAGTGATCCTGAAACTATCCGTCTCATGCACGGAGTAATTGGACTGGTTACTGAAATCGGGGAGAAGATGGATCAACTCAAACGCCACCTGTTTTATGGGAAGGAGCTTGATAAAGTAAATATGAAGGAGGAGCTAGGAGACCTTGATTGGTATATGAATCTCATTTGTAGTGTACTCAAAACCAATATGCAAGAGATTGAAGAAGCTAATATCAAGAAACTTGTAGGCGGTCGTTATAAGGATAAGTTCTCTCAGGATGAAGCACTCATTCGCAATCTAACAAATGAGCGTCAGATTTTGGAAGACAATCTTAAGCCCCACGAGCTGGCTGAGCCAAATGAAATCTGTCGTCCTTCTGAAGCTGATAGAGTAATGAATCAAACTGCTTGGGATGACAATGCAGCTAAAGAAGATATTGGCACTCCACCCGACTTGAGGTAGCCATGCTTCAGAGGCTAATAGGAAAACCTGCTACCAAGGAAGCAGTAAAGCTATTCCATGATGGAGCAATCGCTCTGGCTCAACTGGAGCACAATGGTATCAAAATAGATAGGAGGTACCTTGAAAAGAAAATCATCGAAACCGATAAAAGAACCAAAGAACTTAAAGCAAAACTGCAAAAGGATCCAATTTATAAGAAAACCTGGCAGAAGCGATTTGGTCATAAGACGGACATTGCAAACAGGAACCAACTAGGAGTAGTTCTGTTTGAAGAGATGGGTTATGAATACCCTACTCATCTGCTGAGTCATAGAGACGTTGAGGAAGCGGAAGCTAGTAAGGTCAAACGTCGCAAGTGTAGTGAGGCTATCCTTAGTAGCATCGACTTGCCGTTTGTAAGGGATTTCATTGAGATGCAGGGCCTTGCAAAGGACTCTGATACATTCCTCAAAGGGATACTAAAGGAACTCCCAGCGGATGATTGTCTTAGATCATTCTACAATCTCAATATTCCCATTAGCTTCCGTTCTTCTTCGGACACCCCTGACTTTCAGAACTTTCCCACCCGTGATCCAGCCTCAGGCAAACTGATCCGAACTGCTTTTATACCAAGGAAAGGAAGGGTACTAGTAGAAATTGATATGAAGGGAGCTGAGGTTCGTGTTGGGTACTGTCACCACAAAGACCCAACAATGAGGAAGTATCTGTTGGACGAGACGACAGATATGCACAGGGATATGGCCTCACAATGCTACATGATCCCTGCAGATCAAGTGAGTAAACAGGCACGCTACTCTGCAAAGAATCAATTTGTCTTTGCGGAGTTCTACGGGTCATATTACTTGGATTGTGCGAAGGCTATGTGGGACTTCGCCAAGAAGATGAAGCTCGCAACTGTCGATGGAGTACCACTCTTTGAAGCACTAGCAAAGAAAGGAATTAAGGAGCTAGGAGCTTGTATCCCTTCTCAAAAGCCAGTCAGAGGAACCTTTGAGTATCACATTCAAGAGGTTGAGAAGGACTTCTGGGGACGTAGGTTCAAGACCTATGCCGCTTGGAAAGACTCCTGGTACAAGCAGTATCTTAAAGTTGGCTACTTCCAGATGAAGACAGGTTTTGTAGTAGCTGGCTCATTCAATAAGAAGCAGGTGGTGAATTTCCCTATTCAGGGTGCTTCTTTCCACTGCCTTCTGTGGGCGTTAGTGGAATTGCAAAAATGGTTGAACCGTGGTAAAATGCGTTCGCTGATCGTGGGTCAAATCCACGATAGTATTTTACTCGATTGCACGGAGGAAGAACTGGAAGAAGTGATTGCAATGGCAGTCTATATTATGACTGATAAGTTACCCCAAACTTGGAAGTGGATTTGCATACCAATGGAGGTGGAAGTTGAAACAAGCAAAACAAACTGGCACGAAAAGAAAGAGTACAAAATTGCAGCATAAGTGCCAGATGACAATGGGAGAATATAGAAACTACTTCGAGTGCGGTAAGCCAGCAAAGTTCATTCTTTCAGAGTCAATTAGAGGTAAGATCAAAGTTTGTGGTTTACACGCCAGAGCCCTAATTAGAAGAGGCTTTGAAGAAAGATTAAAGGAGATTAAATGACTACAGATGAAGCACGAATCAGGAGAGGTATTGAGAAGACATCCTCTCACCCAATTGAGGATATTGATGATCTTATAAACATTATCACTCCAGCTATTCAGATTGAAAGGCTTTATTATGAGAAACAAAATGCAGAGGAGTTTGTTGAGGAACTGAAAAAGAGGCAGCTCATATTCAAGCTGCGAAAAGCACTTGAAGGTATTTGGGGCCACGACCTACCTGTAATAAAGGATGAATAAATGGCACTCAGTCAATTTCACAAGGATTGCTTTGTTGAGATAACAAGGCGATGCATAAAAAAGTATGACTACTGGAGAGATAACATGCTACTCCCAGGAGGAATCGACAACTGGTTTGAGACTAACATAGTTCAAGGACTGGTCATGGCTAAGAGTCTTGGCGATGAAGGTCTTGTGGACTATCTAAAGGCTATGATCGCCAATGAAAAAGAAGCAAAGAGAATGATGGCATCCCTACTAGGAATGATGTGATGTGCTTCACCTACTTCGGTCAGAAGGAAGCACTGCTTCCACTGTATAGTCCTCCAGCATACGACCTCATAATAGAGCCATTTGCAGGATCGGCCAGGTATGCCTGTAGATATGGTCTCGAAAGAGATGTATGGCTTAATGACCTCTACCCAGTGATCTATGAAGTATGGAAGTGGATAATCAATGCTACTCTATCTGATGTAAAAGCACTTCCATCTATGACAAAGACAGGAGACTCATTAGATAACTATAAGCAGTTATCAGAAGCGGAAAGAAACTTACTTGGGTTTGTTCTAGGAGTGTCAATTGCCAAACCTCAAAAGATAATGACAAAATTCAGCGCTAGGAATCGGGCAGTACTTAGACTCAAGAGGAACTTAAAGAAGATCGTGGGTAAGATATCTCATTGGAAAATCACCAATGATGAGTATTACAAGATTCCCAATATGCGCTGCACGTGGTTTGTCGATCCACCGTATCAATTCTATGGCGAGCATTACGCAGAAAACGCCATTGATTATGACCATCTAGGGAGGTGGTGTAGAGAGCGGAAGGGACAGGTTACGGTTTGTGAGGCGGCTCCTGCAAATTGGCTGCCATTTAAGGAACTCAAAAGTCCACTGGAGGGAAACATTAGCAGAGTCAGGAGGAAAGACAAGTATAGAGAGGTGAAGTACTATCGTTCAGATCGTAAGGTGGGACTACTGTATTAAGGAGAACTGTATGATGAATTCTGAAGAAGCCAGAATGAAGAGAAGCTACGATGAGGCAATGACTGCTATTGCTGAGGACTTTCCTAGGTTGTGGAGAGGTATATACAACAATTGCAGAGTCGAAGGATTCACACACACTGAAGCAATGCATTTAGTGGAGACACACATTATGTCTAATGCTACAGGAGGAGTACACTGGCATACAAATGACACAGATCAACAGATCAGACCTATCAATCCTCCAAAAGATGTGGAGTGATGGATTCCTCTGGAGCATAGCCATAGGATACTTATTCTAAGTATCACCCAACAAGAGAAAGTCCTTCCGTGCTATGCTGGAAGGCATTTTGGAGTAGTTAAATGGAATATTCAAATGACTTTGGCATGGCGGAGCATCCAAAGGTCCCTGGTAAGTACTATATTACCAGGTCTGGAAAGAAGTTTACTCCAACAGGGAAGAAAACTTGTTATCTCTCTCAGCAGCAGGCTCACGCTACTATCTTGGACATAATCAAGGAGATCAACGAACGTGCAAGCAAAGATAAACCCAGAATCGAATGACCTCATTTACCTGGCTAGTCCTTACTCACATCCCAGCTCTGTGATTAGAGAAAAGAGATTTGATGAAATATGCAGGATAGCAGCTAAGCTAATGACATCTGGAGTCAAATTGTTCAGTCCCATAGCTCATACTCATCCAATCAATGAGAGGGGTATAGGAAATCCAGGTTGGGAGTTCTGGAGGGGTTATGACATTATCATGCTGGAGAAGTGCGATCAGATTTGGGTAGCTACTATGCACGGATGGAAGCAATCAGTTGGAGTCACAGCCGAGGTTGCTTACATGAGGGAGCACGGTAAACCAATATGGTACTTATGCCCTGATACACTATCGTTCTTTATAGAGGAGCCAGCTGAATGATAGTAGAGCTTTATAAGAAGTACCGTCCCAAACTCTTCAAGCACGTAATTGGACAGAAGGAGACGTGTGACACACTTCAAAACTTCATATCTGCAAAGAAGGTTCCTCATACCATCTTGTTCTCCGGTCCCTCCGGTTGCGGCAAGACTACCTTAGCTCGCATAGTAGCTAAGAAGATAGAATGTCACGATATGGACCTAGTAGAGATCAATGCCGCCTCAACTAGAGGTATTGACAAGATGCGGTCTATCCAATCTGATATGAGCATGGCCCCTCTATCCGGGGCTTGTAGAGTATGGATCATTGATGAGGTACATAAGCTGACTAGTGACGCCCAGAGTAGTATGCTGAAACCATTGGAGGACACGCCAAAGAAAGCATACTTCTTTCTTTGTACTACCATCACAAAGAAGCTCCTATCTACAATTAGGACGCGATCCACCGAGCTCAAAGTTAGATTGTTGACTGAGGATGAGATTTTGAAGCTACTGCATTATGTAGCTATGAAAGAAGGGAGGAATATGTATGGATCGGTAGCAGATAAGATTGTCGAGTTTGCAGAGGGATCAGCTAGAAAGGCATTGGTACTGCTTGGACAAGTAATTGATATGGATGATGGTGAAAAGAAGCAACTAGCTTCCTTACAACCCCCAGAAACAGAGAAGCAAATCCTTGACCTGTGTAGAGTGATTGTCAATCCAAGGAGTACGTTTAGGGAATGTGCTGCCATATTAAGGAAACTGGATGAAGACCCAGAAACAATCCGTCACTCCATCCTAGGTTATATGGACACCGTACTGCTATCAAAAGGAGACCAACGATCATTTAAGGTTATAGACTGCCTACGGCAGGATACAATGAGTTCTGGAAGGGCAGGACTGCACGCTTCTATTTATGAGGTATATCTCAAATGACTGTTAAATTTACCTTAGAAGATAGAATTTATTCCTTCTTTGATAAAATAGAAATAGGAGGACCAGACGACTGTTGGGAGTGGAAAGGAGGAAGAAATTGGGATGGGGTATGGAGTTCTAAATATATGCGGTAAGATTAAGGGAGCTCATGTTTTCTCCTATGAATTGGAATATGGTTTAGTCGAAAAAGGAAATCAAGTATTACATTCTTGTGACAACCCGCCATGTTGCAACCCAAAGCACCTTTTTCTAGGTAATCACTTAATCAACATGGAAGATAGAAATAATAAAGGAAGGAGTAAAGGTCCTGCAGGAACACTTCATGCAAATGCAATTCTCAGTGAAAAAGATGTGGTAGATATTAGAAAACTTTACCAAAATGAGAACATTACCTTAGCTCAATTATCACAAAAGTTTGGAGTAACACTTCAATCTATTCACTATATTATTAAGAGAAAAACCTGGAAACATTTAGTTTGAAGTAGCGTTGCATACCGGTTGTGATTGTGGTATGTTGTCGATGTGTTTCGCGGTTCTCAATTTCCCAAGGAAGGAAGGTGCATCTTGCTTGTCTTAAGCCGTAAGAAGAATGAGTCCGTTGTAATCAACAACGATATTATTGTCTATATTGTGGAGATCAGAGGAGATAAGGTGATATTAGGAATTGAAGCTCCTATAGATGTCCCTGTACATAGGAGAGAAGTGTACGATGCAATTAAGAGGAACAATGAATCACTACTAGCCAAACCGGAGACCAAAGATGGCGAAGCAAAAACTGAATGCGAATGAAGGAGAAATAGACGATACATTCCTGGAGATTGACGAGGATGATCTTGGAGGAGAGTGGGTTAAGCAACCTAAGCTCTATTTCAAGTACGCCTACAAACTGAACATAGCCCGATCAGCCTTGGACGAAGCCAAGGCTCACTTGGAGCTAACAACTGCGGAATGTGACAGTGAGATTCGAGAGAATCCTACTGACTACGACATTCCCAAGGCAACCGATAACGCTGTAAAGAACAAGATTCCCCAACATCCAAAGTATAAGGAGGCTATTGAAAGGTTCAACAAAGCAAAGAGAAAGATTGCATTCCTGGATGCAGCAGTTAGTTCATTGGAACACAAGAAGAGAGCACTTGAGAAGTTGGTTGATCTCAAGACCACCGAATACTACTCTGAGCCAAAAGCTAGGAAGGAGTCAAGAGAAGCGGTCGATGATATGAGTACTAGGGTTATTCGCTCCAAGGCACGAAATCGTAGTAAAGAGTGATGTTGTTTAATTTCTTTAATTGGAGAAGGTTATGAAAACGAAAAGGGAGAAGAAGAAGCAGACTACAGCAAAGCGTCGTGCTGCCAAGATGGCTAGCGGGGATCGTTCCACTATTAAAGCTCCCAATGGAATGGGATTCTTGAAGATGAAGGAAGGAGTGAAGAAGCTTGACATCTTGGGATTCAAGGCTGGCAAGGGAAATCCCTATGCCGACAAAGGAGAGTTCCACTATGAGCGTACCTACTATGCTCATAAGAACATTGGCATTGAAAACACTCTTCAGGTCTGTGCAAGGAAGACCTTTGGTAAGAAGTGCTGCATTTGTGAGTATGCAGCAAAGCTTGCTGCCAAGTATGACTCTGATCCTGATGTTGTAAAGGCATTGAAGCCTCAACGTCGCCAGCTCTTCCAAGTGTTCGATCATAGCGATGCAGAAGCAGGATTGAAACTGCTAGATGCCCCGTGGTGGAACTTCGGCAAGCGTTTGGATGCTGAGGTGGATGCAGCTGAGGAAGATGAAGTCCTGGCCGGAGAGTTCTATGCTTTGGAAGGAGACGAAGCTGCTACTCTGAAAGTGGGGTTTGTTAATGACTCCTTTGATGGTAATGCCTATGTGAGGGCAGACACCATTAAGACTGTTGAACGAAAGGAGATTGATCCTGACGTACTCGAAAAGGTCTGTTGCTTGGATGAGTTGATCGTTGAGCCTGACCAGGCTGAACTGAAGAAGATGTTCATGCAGGAGGATGATGAAGATGACGAAGATGAAGACGAAGTGGACGACACCGAAGAAGAGGAAGACGAAGATGAGGAAGAGGAAGAAGAAAAGCCAGTAAAGAAAAAGAAGAAGCCTGCATATGAAGAGGAGGAGGAAGAAGAAGATGAGGATGATGAGGAGGAAGAGGAAGAGGAAGTTAAGTTCAAGAAGGGAGATCGAGTAAAATTCGTTTACAAAAAGGAGAAGTACAAAGGCACAGTCAAGAAGGTTGATGGTGCCTTGGTTCACGTAACAAAGGATAGCGGAGGGCTTCAGGTGATGGACCCTGAGGACTTGACGCTAATCAAAGCTGCTGCGAAGAAGGATGAAGATGATGAGGAGGAAGAGGAGGAAGAAACCCCAAAGAAGAAATCCAAGACCTCAAAGCATTCATCGAAGCCAGCCTCAAAAGACGAAGACGATGAGGATGAGGACGAGGACGAGGAAGAAGATGATGATGATATACCGTTCGACGACGAAGATGAGGAAGAAGAGGAGGAAGAGGAAGAGAAGCCAGTGAAGAAGAAAAAGAAGAAGTAATTGAGCCAAGTGCGGATGGAGTTCTAGCCCCGTTAGCGGTGGTGTGAAAACATCACTTAGCAGCTAGGTGGAGATGACAGAACGTAATCAGGCCGCTTAGGTTGCTGCATACTTCCCCAAGTTGCAGGAGGTTAAGCTGTGGGTTCGAGTCACACCTGTCATTCTAAATAGGACCGGACGACCTATAGAGTTTTCTAGATAAGCTCTGAATAGTCCGGTGAAATGGTAGTAGCTCACGGAGAGCACTGGTTTCGCCAGCGGTTGTAGGTTCGACTCCTACCTACCATTCTGAAAGGAGGCCTTATGTTAGTCATAATCAGTCCTGAGTCTGAAGTGGAAATTGGGCCGTTTGAAGCACCTATACTAGGATTGGTGCTTCAAGTAGCTATTCATCCAAGAGGGGGAGTTCAGTATCAAGTAGCGTGGTGGACCGGATTGGAGAGAAAAGAAGTATGGATGGATGCTTGTGAGGTAAGGCCGTCTGAGAAAAGTATCAAAACAGAGTTAGGTTTCTTAGGAGGATTAAAAGGAGAATGATATGGGCAAGTCTGTTTTAGATGACGATGATGAAGTTGTAATTAAGAAGGCACTGAAGAAAAAGAGGAGACAGGTAATTCCCAAAAAGCACTTACTAAGTAGTGGATCAACTATGATGAATCTGGCCTCAACGGGTCGGACAGCAGGTTGTTGGGTAGTAGGTCACTACTATTGGTTCGTTGGAGATTCGGACTCGGGTAAGACTTTTCTAGCTCTCACAACTCTTGCTGAGGCGTGCATCAATCCCGCATTCGATGAGTATGCTATTGTCTATGACAACTCCGAAGAAGGAGCGCTCATGGATATTGAGAAGTTCTTTGGCCCTGCTGTAGCTAGAAGATTAGTTCCTCCAGACGGCACAAGGGAAGAACCAATATACTCCAAAACGACGGAGCAAATGTACTTCAATATTGATACTTGGATCAAGAAAGGCAAACCATTCATCTATATTGAAGACAGCATCGACGTGTTGGATACAGAAGATGACACGGCTAAGTTTGAAGAGAGGAAGAAGGCCTATGAGAGGGAAAAGTCTGGGAAGAAAGCAAAGGAGGTATCAGGCTCGTATGGAATGAGTAAGCCTAAGATCAACTCCCAATATCTTAAGCGGGTGGTATCCAGAATCCACAAGATAGGTGCCATCGTAATCATCATATCCCAAACTAGGGATAATGTAGGACCATTCGCCAAGTATGATCCAAAGACCGCTGGTGGCGGTAGAGCCTTGAAGTTTTACGCTACGTTGCAAGTCTGGGCATCTCAGAAAACAAAGATACTCAAACGTGTGAAAGGAAAGAATCGCCAACTCGGAATTCTAGCCAAGGTCCGACTTCGGAAGAACAGAATCACTGGAAAAGACAGAACCATACTAGTGCCAATCTATCACTCCTTTGGGATAGATGATACTGGCTCTTGTGTAGATTACCTAATTGAGGAAGGTGCCTTAAAGATAAATAGAGGAGTAATTAAAGCTATTGATTTTGAATTTGAAGGAGATAAAGAAGAATTTATAAAACACATAGAAAATAATAACTTAGAAAGTAAATTGAGATTAACTGTTAAAAAAGTTTGGGATGAAATAGAAACAGACTGTGAAATAAGGAGGAAGCCGCGTTATGGTCAGTAGAAAATATAATCAGGACCAAATAGAAAAGGCGTTTTGGGAGAAGGTAAACATAGGAGGGGTCCATGATTGCTGGGAGTGGACTGGGAGTAAGACAACTGTTCATCATGGAGAACCTTACGGAATTTTTAGAGTACACTCAAAACCTATATTAGCTCATAGATTTTCATATCAACTTCATTTTGGTCCTATTCCAGAAGGAATTCAAATTTTACATGACTGTGATAATCCTCTTTGTATAAATCCAAAACATTTATTTGAAGGAACTCATACTGACAATATGAGAGATATGTTTTTGAAAGGAAGAAACAAATGTGCTATAGGAGAAGATGTTCACACAGCGATACTAACTGAAATACAAGTACTAAAAATAAGAAATCTCTACAGAACTGGACTATATACTCTAATAGAATTAGGAGAAATGTTTAGAGTTGATTTTAGGACCATTCATTACATAGTAAAAAGAAAAACATGGAGGCATGTAGTATGAAAAAAGAAAAAGTAGCTATGGTCAAAACGGCAGCACCGACGATTAAACCAAAGGCGATCAGGAGGCAGGAGAAGCCAAAGCCTCCTAGACTCTTTAGAGAAGGAGATTTGGTATCAGTTCTATCATTTATGAAGCACCCAGAACTAGAGAACAGTTCTAATGGAATTATATGTGGTTATGAGTGGGGAGGAGATAATTTGAGGCGATGTAGTAATAGAGAGTGCTGGTTCTATTATATCAGGGCTGCTCACTCTAATATTGGTGGAGCTTCTTGCCTAGTGGCCGAAGATCAATTAGGTAGAATTTCATAGGAAAACTGAAATGGCAGCAGATAGAAGAAAAGGATCAAGAGCCTCAATACATGAGCATGAGGGGAAGAAGTATATCCGCACCATCTACCCTTCTGTGGTTGGATCAGGTAAACCAATAGAAGTAGATGTCTACTGTGTTATTAAAGCATTCCAAGTTAGTGATGGTCCAATCGCTCATGCAGTAAAGAAATTGCTGTGTGCCGGCAAGAGAAGCAAGGGCGACAAGATGGCAGACCTGATTGGTGTGCTGGCTGCTGTCAATCGAGCTATCGACCAATTGGAGGAGGATGGAAATGCCTGCACCTCTCCTACTGCTTGATTGCAACTACCTTTGTTGGAGAGCTCACTTCTCACATGGTCACTTATCTTACGGAGATTTCCAAACGGGAGTGATCTTTGGATTTCTAAAAGACCTAATTGACTTTCAAGATCGTTTCCTTCCAGGAGCCATAGCATTATGTTTTGACAAAGGACCTCTCAATCGTGAGAGAGACTATCCAGCCTACAAGCTAGCTCGTAAACTGAAGTACGAGAACGCTAGTGAAGAAGACAAAGCATTTAAGGAGCACTTTGATGAACAAGTCAGAGAACTCAGAACCAACTACCTTAAGCGACTCGGATACAGAAACATCTTCTGGCAATCAGGATACGAAGCAGACGACATTATCGGATGGTTCTGTACTAGCGATAAGTTCTCTAGAGTTAGAAAAATCATCATCTCCTCTGACAAAGACTATTACCAACTCCTTAACAATAGAACAAGCATCTACTCCCCAGGATCGAAGGGAAGGCTTGTTACGCAGAATTGGCTTACGCGGTTCTTCGGTATTGAAGCCAGCCAATTCATCGACGCCAAAGCACTCGCAGGCTGCAAAACGGATGGCATCGAAGGCATACAAGGAGTGGGCATCAAAACAGCATGCAAATTCCTCCAAGGCACGCTACCACCAAAAACCAAAGCGTTCAAAAGGATAGTAGAAGGAAATAAGATATGGGAAAGAAATAGACATCTTGTGAAACTTCCTTACCCTGGCGTAAAGCCAATGGTAATCAGAAGAGATAAAGTAAATGCCACAAGTTGGGAACAACTAGCGAAGCAACTTGGAATGAAATCTATAGTAGATAAACACCCTGGGAAGAAAAGAAAAAGAGGACTAGGAGTGTACAATGCGTAAGCTTTCTTGGGAAGAAATAATTTACAATTTCTTTGACAAAATAGATATAGGAGGGGAAGATGAATGCTGGGAGTGGAACTCTAGAAGAGATGATTGTGGATACGGAAGAATAGATATATACGGAAGACCTGTTCTAGCTCACAGATTTTCTTACAAACTTCAGATTGGAGAAATTCCAAGTAGATTAGATGTTCTTCACTCTTGTGATAATCCACCATGTTGCAATCCTAAGCACTTTTTCTTAGGAACTCAAGCTGATAATATGAAAGATAAGATGCTGAAGGGAAGAGCAGCAAAAGGCAGCAATAATGGGAACTCTACTCTAACAGAATCAAAAGTAATTGAGATGAGAAAATTGCACTCAACTGGTTTATTTACCACAGCAGAAATAGCAAGTATATTTAATGAAGGATTGACTAACACGCACTATGTAATAAATAGAAAAACTTGGAGACATATGTAATGCCAATGAAACCAGAAAATGAAGCAATGCTAATCAAGGCTTTGCAGGCTGAGATAGCAACCTCAGGGATAGATGCAGTAAAGAAAGTAGGAGCTACTGCTTATGTCGATATGATTATAGACATGCCGCTGCCAAGCAATGCTCCTGAAGAAGCATTTGAGAGGATTCAAGATTTGAAGCACAACAGAAAACATGGTATTGAGATCATTTCCAAAGTACTGAGGATGCTGTAATGAAATTCAGTAGTAAAATAGTAGACTTCTTTGGGAACCTAATATGCAATGGATTCCTGGGTGTATTCCTAGAGAACAAGCAACCACAAGTAGTTTTTGAGATGTCAATGAGTGATTTAGGAAAGGAAGGACGAATCAAGCAGCAACTCAGGATCGTCATGCTAGACAACACACAAAACATACTTTCAAAGGAGAGTATAGCAGAGAAAATTAAAGCACTACAAAGCAAGAAAACTGATGTAGGCTTCTCCTACACAGCTGACGGGCTGCGAATAATAGTAGTCCCAGAAGATATGACACATTACATGAGTCCAGGAGCGCCATTCGGGACACCAAGAGGATAAAATGAAATTGGAAAGAATAATTTGGGTCTTTGGATCGAACAGAGAGGGAAGGCATGGGAAGGGTGCGGCTCTTGTAGCTCTTAGAAAGTATGGAGCTAAGTATGGACAAGCATCAGACCTGCAAGGAGATTCCTATGCAATTATCACTAAGGAGTTGCGACCTAACTATCCTACTGTTACATTGGCCGAGGTGTACTCAGCTGTCAAAAGGTTCAAGAGGTTTGCTGCACGTCACCCTGACTGGACATTCCTACTCACAGCAATAGGTTGTGGGCACGCTGGTTTCAAACCAGAGGATATAGCTCCAATGTTTGCAAATGCTCCAGAGAATGTACTCCTACCGGAAACTTTTAAGAGGGTATTAAGAAATGTACGCAAAAAAGAAAAGATCGTTGTGGAGAAGTAGAAATATGAAGCGTAAAGCTCCTTGTGTTAGAATGTGCATATCAGTTCAAGATGAACTGTACAATAAAATGTGTACATACACTGACAATAATCCACAAGTGAATTGGTCTGCAGTAGCACAGGCAGCATTTGGAGAATTCATGGAGAAGAAGAATGCGTAGAAAAAGAACTGGAAAGAAGGCACTGCTTGAGAAGCGCTTCTACTACAATTTTTGTAGAGCCTTCCCTAACCTTCCAAAACCAATGTGTGCCTTTAATGGACGCCAGCATTGCTTCCATCCGATCAGACAATGGAGGTCAGACTTTGCATGGCCCAGTGTGAAGATTGCTGTAGAGATTCAAGGAGGTTCATTTCTGGGAAAGAGTAAATACAAAAAGAGAGGAGGTCATAATACTGCTATCGGCCAGTCCAGGGATTATGAGAAGAACAGGGCAGCGGTAATGATGGGATGGAGAGTACTGATGTTCAATACCAGTGACCTGAAGAAGAAGCGTACCAAGAAGCTAGGGAAAAGAGGAGGATCAAAGTACGCACCAAACTATTGTCTTATGGACTGCGTAAGAATGACTGGTAACTTTGTCAAGAGAGAACTATTAAAGGAGCTATTGAAATGAGTTATAAAATTCGTGAGGATGTGTTTCAAACTCTTACAAATCATAGTGAGAGTTGTATCACAGCAAGAGTACTGTGCGATTCAGTGAATCCTGACAGAGTGCGACTCACAACAATGGAGTGGGTATATCCTCGCTTCATTCACTGCTATCATAAGCAAACTGAATTTCTATCTCAGATTGGAGATGAGATGCCAAAATTTAGAAAGTTCAATGCTGTAGTGAAATTAGAAGCAAAAGTAGCTCAATTTGACTGGGGGAACTTCGATCCAGGCTGGCTACAACTCCGCAAGATGTATCCAAACGAATGTGTAAGAATCAGAGGATAGGTATAATGACTAAAGAAGAAAAAGGGAATATGATCGCCACTGCAGTTTGGAACTGGCTTCAGGAGCAAAAATCACTAGTATATGTTCCTTGGGTTACTGATCCAAAGAGTGATAAGTTTGATCCGATCAAAGCCGCCAAGCAGCAGGAAAGAGAAGCTATTCTGAAAGAGCTAGAGGATTTTATACTAGTCAAAGCAGAAGAACTGAAAGATGCTTGAGTCTCTAACTCTCAAAGAATTCCAGAAGCACCAGAAGTTAACTATCAACTTCGATCCGTCAATCACCTGCATAACTGGAATGAATGATGCAGGTAAGAGTGCAGTACTCCGTGCCTTGTACTGGTTGACGTTCAACCGACCTCTAGACAGCACGATGGTTAATTGGGAGGCTGAGACAGCTACTGTAAAGCTAGTAGTGGATGGTAGAACAATCATCCGAAGGAAAGGGAAGAAGAACTCTTATTCCCTAGATGGTAAGCTGTTCAAGGCTTTTGGAGCAGGAGTTCCGCCTGAGATTTCCCAACTGCTAAATTTGGAAGTAACTAACTTCCAAATGCAGAAGGATCCTCCATTCTGGCTCCCACTCAGTCCAGGTCAAGTAAGTAAGGAACTCAATCAGATCGTGGACTTGGGGATCATCGACAGTTCACTTGCGGAAGTAGGAAGCAAACTGAAGAAGTCCAAAACAAAGATAGAAGTATTGGAAGATCAACTAAAGGAGGCACGTCTTCAACGAAAGCAATTGAAGTGGACCGTGGATGCCCGAAAGGATATGATTTCCTTAAAGGAGAAAGAAGGCAAAATCGAGCGAATATCGTCCCACGTCAACCAGTTGCAAATCTACATAAATGATGGTATTCGGTATCGAAACATCCAAAAAAACGCCGTAGAATTAGCCGTAGGAGCCCAAAAATCACTAATTGCTTATAATAAATGGGCGAAGATCAATAGGCAGTACCAAAAATTGAAGCAATTGGTAAATAGCGCTGAAGATAAGCAAAACATCATTACACTCAAGATGGATGAGTTAGAAGAAGTCCAAAAGAAAATAAACAGTATTAAAAAGTGCCCATTATGCTTACAACCAATAAATTTAGACAGTACATAAGAAAATATTGCCCAAACTGCAACAAACCATTTACTTCAGTAAATGAGGAAATAACATACTGCTCTGAAATATGCAGAGCTAATGCAATAAATAAAAGTCACAATAAAAACAAACGAATCATCCTGTCAGCTGTGGCCTATGACAGAGCATTAGAAAATAAAGTAGTCAAGTATAATGAAAGTAAAGTATTAGCTAAAGCTCCCAAAGGATACTACGTGTACGGATGGTTTGAGAAAGGCAGCATCCTTCCTTTTTATATAGGCAAAGGAACTGATTTTAGAGCATGGAGATATCACAAAACTAAAAGTAAAGGTAGAGTATTGCCGGCTTGGTGTGAGTTTATAAGAACTAATCTAGGCAGGACATCTATAGTCGTCAAGATATTCAGAGAGGAACTCACAAATAGCGAGGCCAAATTATTGGAAGATGTTTTGATAGATATTTTTAATCAGATAGGATCAAATCTTACAAACAAGGTAATACGAAATGCCAAAGGATAATAACAAAGATGTAATAGCTGTACTCTGTTCCGATATTCACTTATCAGCTAGGCCTCCACTAGCTCGATCAGTTGAGAATGATTGGATGGACGTACAAAAGAGAGCATTGCAAGAGTTGGATGAACTCTGCACGAATAACAGTAACTGCCCTCTGATAATAGCAGGAGACTTATTTGACAAAGCAAACGTGCCAGCTGAAGTAGTGAATCTAGCAATAGAGTATCTTCCAGATAACATATATGCTATTCCAGGACAACATGACTTACCTCTTCACAGTATGATGGACATTCATAAGTCGTCCTATCATACATTGGTACTGTCCGATAGGATCAAGAACTTAAGTAGTAATCAGTACTTTACATTAGGTGATTGGAACCTACTTGGATTTCCTTGGGGGTCCAACATACAGTTCCCAAAAAGGTACGAAAGGATTAAAGATGAAAAAAGTATTAAGTGGTTAGCTGTGTGCCACTCATACATTTGGAATAAGTCATCTGAAGCTTACGAAGGTGCTCCAAAAGATAAGCATCTAGTGCAATACGCTAAGAAGCTAGATGGTTTTACAACTGCTGTGTTTGGAGATAACCACAGAGGGTTTTACTATATGTGTGAACATGAGGACGAACCTTGGATAGTAAATTGTGGTGCTCTGATCCGTAGAAAGATAGATGAGATCAACTACACTCCAAGTGCTTACCTTCTACACAAGATGGGTAACGTGACTCAAGTAGACATACCATGCAAACACGATAAGTTCATTGACGTGAGTGATGCTATCAATGCTATTGAGCATCTAATGGACGCAGGAGACTTCATTAAGGAATTAAAGGGATTAGGTAAGAGCCTGGTTGATTTCAGGGAAGCAGTAATTCGTTTTTGCGAGAAGAATAATGTTGGAGAGGTTATAGTTTCTATTCTCAAAGAAGCAATGGAGGACAAGTAATATGACTTACCAATGGATGAGAACTGATTTCGATTTCGATTTGAGATGCGTCAGGTTCGTAATTGACAGAAGGGAACTATATGCTAAAGTTACAGAGGTATATTCTAGACTAACGGACCTCTTGAAAGAGTGCAAGGAAAGTAATAATGATAAGATAGAAGGTATAGTAAGAGAGATAGTATTAAACTTTAGACCTAACTTAGGAGGCTGTTGTATATGGAGATTGGAGTTTGGTCTAGACCCAGCCAGGTTTATAGTTACTGTATCTCATCAACTACTAGATAGCCACGCATATATGGAGTATCCCAAAACACAATGGCTAGACCCATTGAGAGAAGAAGTATCACCTTATAGTAACGACTCTCCATGCGAGAGGAGATAGTATGAACCTGGAAGAATTCACCAAAGCAAAGAAGATGCTAGCTCAATTCCAGATGGAGAAGGACAGAGCAGAAGGAAGCTTGGCTACAATAAAGGAAAGACTAAGAAAGGAGTTCAAGTGCAACACAATAAAAGAAGCGAAGCAAAAGCTAAAGGAACTAAAGGAAGAGCTAGAGGAACTAAGAAGTGAGTATAACCAACAATCTGAAGGACTTCTCGAAAGACTTGGAAAGAAAAGCTAACCAGTACTCCCTGGCTAGACAGCAAATCAAGCTCACGAAAGAGCTCCTCGAAAAAGAAAGGAAGTATGCAGAGCAATACCACGAAGCACTTCTGATCCTACAGAAGGTAGCTGCTACTCTCCAACAGGAAGTGCACTCAAGAATTGCTTCCATTGTATCTAAGTGCTTAAGAATTCTCTTTGGAGATGATGCCTACTTATTTGAGATAGAGTTCGTAGAACGACGTGGCAAGACAGAAGCTATTCTACGATTTACTAAAGATGGATGGCCGGTCGATCCACTTGCAGGAGCAGGAGGAGGATCGCAAGACATTGCAGCATTTGCTTTAAGGCTGGCCTGCATATCCTTAAAGTTCCCAGCACCAAGAAGAGTACTAGTGCTGGACGAGCCTTTCATCGGGATTCATAAAGACCTGCACTCAAGAGTTATAGCAATGCTTAAAGTGCTATCCGATGAGTTGGGGTTTCAATTCATCTTGGTAACTCATGAGTCAGGTCTAACAGGTGGGAAGCTGTACCACATAGAGGATTAAAGTACCTCCTCCCAGCAATAGCCGTGAGCGGAGACCAATCAACTCAAGCTACACTGGGAGGAGGATTTTTCTTCTGCTCTTCTTATTGCCTCCAACACAAAATCAGGCATCGGATTAAAAGGATTCACCTTAAACACCAGGTCTGTGAGCACTGCTTTTCGTGCGGCCCGAACGTGTTGCCGCCAGCTGTACTTCTTTGCATCTTCCTCCAAGGAAGTAACTATCTCTGAAAAGTGCTCTCTGCATCCATCTGGTCCCCATACATCCATGTTACTCATTACCTCCTTGCACCTGCATCCTATATGAGGAGTAATTCCAATCGAATCAAACAACTTACGAAGTTCAGTACCTGGAACTGTAGGTGCTGTATTAGCTAAAGCTGGGGCAAGAACCACACCGTCAATTGACACCTCACGACCGCACGCACAGATATATGGACATTCACTTTCCTTTAGACGAAATCTTTGCCCGCAACCGGAGCAACGGATAAACTTTATGACTGTTTCTGGGTCTTTATTCATGCTAGACCGATAGTTAGAGACATTCCAGTAAACACGATATTGTTAGCGGATATATCGCATTCTTCTACAAGGGTCATGTTAGTATCTGGTAGAGCTAAACAGTCACCATCCCAATCACCCTCGAATTCTGCTCTGCCAAGCTGGGCTAGTGTGCTACCTCCAAAAGCGTTTTGCCAAGGAGGAGCAAAGGCCTCACCTGACCCAGTGTTTACTTTCCACAAATGCGGTCCTGCATAGATACGAACATCAGCGTATATCTTGAAACCACCAGCGTTCTTACGAGCCAGCCATACTCTAATGGCAAAGTTGATTGAACGGGTTGAAATGTGAGATACAGCTTCGGCTGCTCCACCAAAGAGTCTGTAGTTTACTCCACTATCCAGAAACGGTGTTTGTCCGTTAACTTGTGTCAAACCCTCAGTAAAACTCTTTATAGCGAGGTCTGCATTACCGTATATGAGAGCCCCATCATGTTCTACAGCACCAGGACATGCTATACTGTCTCCGCTTCCTGAAGGGCCTCCGCATATTATGAATGGTATGATTGCCGTACCTGCTAAGGAAGACGCAGCCCAGATATGGTCATCAACGCTGTCAGGAGTTAAAGTCCCGAAGAAGCCGGTTCCACTGTAGGTAGCATTGTCTATAAACCTGTCAGCAAGACCAGACCAAGTAACTCTCAAGTAGTTGGGAGCCTTATCAGCATTTCCTGTATCTGAGTTTTCGCACACTTCACACACTTGCAGATCGCCTTGACAATCAGCACACTCGCTAACCCCACCTAGTCTCCTGAGTTCTAGGTCGTCGAATCGCATATTGGTAGTTGCAGTCAAAACCTCCAGTGCGACGTACTTTGGATCTCCAGGGCTGCCGTGCAGAGTAGCTGCTTCTTCGATCATCTGAGCACCACCGAGAACGGTCGTCACGTTGGCGGTGATCTCATTAGTAGCCGTGTTGACACAAACAGAGATAACAATATCAGAGTTACGAACGAAGTTGAGAATATCTTCTTGTGAGCCGACTGGAGTAGGCGTACCAGATGTGAGTTTGAACAACTGCATCGTGGCTGTGTCGATGCCAGTGCCATTAACCTCTAAGTAGTGTGAGTCGCTAATCGAACCACTTGACGTAGGTATGTCAACGTGGACACGGATAGTAGCTGGCGTACCAGAAGCTCCAAACAAAGCAGTCACAACTACCTTGTAGCCATCAGTACTTGTAGTAGGAACTGCTTGTACTATTCGGAGCACGCCGTCAGTAGGAGGCTTGAGACGGGTATTGCTAACAATCTCCCAATCGCCCGACACTTCCTCCAAGTCGCCTCCTAGACTGGAAGTGCTGGATTCGTTAAAGTTACGAAGATAGGCTAAGCATGACTCAACTACACAACAAGGTCTGCAGACTCCAGTCTTTGTTTTCATTATGCCGTCTCACACTCTGCATTGCTGATCCACCACTTGTTTTCGTCCTCAGCAAAATGCACCATTATCTCCTTAGCATCACTAACTAGTTGGCTTCCATGCATCCAGTTCAGATAAGCAGTAACTGTCTCTGGCCCGGTACTAACAGCACCATTAAACCATAAGTTACAAGTACCAGAACTGTTAATTGCTATATCTGCCCCACTTACCTTTGCCTTATGCCACAGCCTTGGCTTCTCACAAATCCACAACCCATACTTATTTCTGCTGGCTTGAAAGAATGGTTGAGCCTGCCTATAAAGCTTGCAGAGGTATGGATTCCAGACTTTGATCTTAACTCCTGATGCAATAGTCAATTCACCATCCGTATCTAACTTATAGACCTCACAATCAGCAAGTGACCCCAAAGTAGTTCCTGACCTAGCAGGAATAGAAGTGCTGGCATCAGGAATCTTTACTATGTAGTTATCAGGAGCTCCTGGAATTGGATCAATGGTCTCTCCACGAGGTCTATCAGTACGAGTCTTAACTACACTATCTACTACCTCATTTAGGTAAGCAACTTGCTCATCAGTGAAGAAGTTAAGACGGGTAGTCATTGTTAGCTCGGGAGTATCCAGTAGTTTATGTTGACTGGCTCATCAGCTGCTCTTAGAATAAGTTCAGATATATCCTCTGGCTCGGCAATGAAGTACATTCCTGGCCTAACCTTACAGCCTTTCTTAGCTCCCTTGAATCTGACAAGGAGAATCTGCTCTTCCAATTTCTCCTTTTCCTCAAGAGTTGGATTCTGCAGCATTCCAGCCCCAGTCCTATTCTCAATTATCAGATAGCCGACTTGAGATAAATCCTTGATCCACTGGGTGTCAATCTCTGTGTCCCTGGCGCTAATTACAACCCGACGTGGCACTGGCTGGATTTTATGTCGTAGAAGCCGCTGGCAACGAATAGGAATGGTTGTAGGTTGCTCACCCCAGGAATGATGATAGAACTGTCCAGTGAAAGTAATTCTATCATTAGTTTGAATATCCTTGTCTGCTCTTGGAGGAAGCTTTACAGCTATTTTCTTTAGCCTCTCCAACTGCGTGGAAGATACCTGCTTACTCTTAGCCATTTTGGTCTCCTTCTACAGCGAACCTGGAATCCCCAACAAAAACAAGTTGCTTGATTTGTACTTCTGGAACTTGTGGATAAATATAGTGGCCTCTGAAGTAGCTGGATCGCCACTACCATTGAGATATATCTTCACATTCTCCCCAGAGTCGTCCTTGGCCCGAACATAGTGAGTTGGATTAGTAGCAGTTCCTCCATCCTTCAGTCTCATCATTGAGTAGTCAGGCACCCAACGATCAAATGTGTTATAGTCAATATCAAATTCAAAGTCTACTGCATAGAAGTAATTGCACGTTCCAAACAACTGACGTTGAAACTTCATGGATGATAGTTTGACACACCTTGGGCCTAGCCCCCACATAAAGGCATCGTTTACATTGTGCATCAACTGTGCTGTCAATGCCAGAGGAAGTTCTGGCATATTCCAACCAATAGTAACCTGTGGTTTACTATCATCGAACTCTACTTCCGGTCCCCTGTAAGCCTCAAAGGCACTATTCCTAAGAGGCTTCCCGTCCTTATCAAAGAACGATTCCCTAGTGTAAGGATTGAAAGAACCACTTATACGATAAGGCTCAGACAGCGGGTCTTCATAAGTGGAATCTTGGCAACGTCTTAGAGGCCTAGTAGAGAAGAAGTTTTCCACGATCCACCAGTGGCCAGCCTCCTTATTAAACACCGGCTTTACAGAAGCCTCAGGAGTACAGAATGCCCAAGGATCGTTGTCTGATCCATACTCCCACCATGATCCTACTACTGGCAAATCAGGTGCCATTAGAACATCTAGAGGACCATCATCTATATTATCTGTCTCACACAACCATTGAATGAAGTACTCACGATGACCTTCTCTGTCACGACGTAAGTCCCAATCGAGTCTACCGTGAACAATGGCGGGCATTATATATGTCTCCAAGTATTTCCATACAAGATCATTTGAACAGCTTGTCTAGAAACTTCAAATAGTTTTGCTATTTGGATTTGAGTATATTTGCCTTTGGCATACATTGATCTTATAGCCAAAACATCTTCTTTCTCCAACTTAGCACACCAATGTAAAGCACCACGTAGTTCAGGTCTCTCACACCTTCCTTTAGCTGCACAGTCCTCCATGTTTTGTTTTTGAGTCCCAGGAAATAAGTGATTTGGATTCACACAAGGAGGATTATCACACTTATGCAATACAAATAATCCTTTTGGAACTGGACCTACAAACAACTCATAAGATAATATATGAGAATACTTAGTCTTCCCATGAATTTGAAAACTTCCATACCCCCTTATCTTACTTGCATTCCACTCCCAGCACTCATTATCCCCTCCTACGCTCACCTTGTCAAAGAAAGCATAAATTATATCTTCCCAAGTAAATCTTACTATTGCAGGCATTATATGTCTCCATGAACACAATACGCATACTAGAATACAGTTCCAAAACCACCAAAAGCAGCTGGGGCAATTTCAACATCTGTACTCTCATCCATCTTTTGAGTATTTTCTTGTAACGCTTTTGTATTCTCTGCTACCATCTTTGCCCATTCATCAACTCCCCCGCCTCCACCCCCACCACTAGCTAATTGCTTCTCTAGTAATGCCATATCAGGTGCTGGAGCTCCTGCCGCATCTATCACACTTGGAAATTCTGCTTCCTTCCCTCTTACAGGTCTCTTCCTTTTACCAGCTGTATAAGCTTCCCTTCGTCTAAGCATCTCAGCAGCATGCTCCGCTTTCTTCTCCTGTCTAGAAAGAGCTGCCCTACCTTCCCTTTGACCAATAGTCAAACTACCAGCAGCAGGGCCAGCAGCATCCCCTGGGAAGTTCATAGACTTCCCATACTCCATTACATCTCTAAATATCCCCTCCACTCCCATTCCTACTGAAGCAGCTTCCGCTCCTCTTCCTCCTCCTCCCATTTCCATTGGGCCTACACCTCCTGCACCACCCATTCTCTCATCTGCTTCTTCACCTTCCTCTCCAGCAACAGCAGCTGCAACTACTGCCTTAGCAGGCTTCACTACTTCTTTTACAATCTCTTGCTTCTTGGGAATACCAAACTTCAACTCTCCAAACCAATTCAAAGGAGGCAAGTCTAAGTAAATGCCTTCAACTGGCCCCTTCAGCTCTCCAAGAGCTCCATCCAAAATATCTTTAACTCCTTTTTTAACATCAGGCACTATCTTCTTAGCATCTGGTATCAATGCTCCTTTCCAAAACTCAGCAAAAAACCTGCCACTTGTTACTTCATCATCAAGAACTCCTCTAATTATGTTCTCCCAATTCATTATATTAGTAGCATCAACGACCCACTTGGTCAGTAGAAGCATTACTTCACCAAGAACAAGTTTAGCAGCATTCTTAAAACCAATCCACATATTTTGAAATTGAGTGGTTACATAAGGAGTAAGTACCTTAACTAAATCTGCTATAGCAGCAATAGCAACTTTAGCATTGTGAGCTAAGTTCTCAAATGTTTTCTGACCTACCCTTCCAAATTCCCCGAACATATAAGGACCAAGTAATGCCCAATACATTTTCAAGAGATTCATGTTATGCTCAAAGTTCTCCATGAATCCAATTACTGCCAATTTACTTTCTTTGATTACTTTTGTGAAGTTCAAACCAAAATCAACAACTGATTTACCAGCACTCTTCAAAGCCTCAACTAAACCTGTCGGCCCGTTTATTGACAGAACTAAATCCGCAATATGCTTAACTGATGATTTTACGTGATCTCTAAGGTATATAAAAGCGGCCCCAGCTTTTAACGCTACATCCTTAACTAATGAAACTGTCGCTCCAACTAGTCCAAATGCTGCTGATACCGCAGCTCCTGCTCCTGCCAGAAATCCTATCACTCCTACTAGAAGACCAATTGGTCCTGCTATAGATGCTAGTTGAGTAAGGCCAGTAACTAAGGCCATTGTGATTTGCAATGCACTAGTCAACGCCCCGATGAGTACACCTGTAACCGCCGCAGCGAGCTGTGCCGTCAATCTAATTGCAACCATTGATATTGCTGCCGCAAATTCCAACATGGTAGAGACGAGCGTGTACAGCGTTTTACCAAGCAGTACAAAAGGACCAAACACCAGCATACTAGCTGATTTCATCAAACCATAGAATGAGGAGCTCAGCCTACTTATAGTGGATACCATCACTCCAAATATAAGCGTTACAGGTCCAATTGTAGCGACAAGTAATGATCCCAAAATGATCCACTTCCTAGTAACATCATCTAGAGCTCTCCACTGACCAATAGCCTGCTTAAGTACATCATTCAACTGCAACAGGAATGGAGCCAATGTTCTCCCAATCTCAATACCGACTTGAGTGATCTGATTCTTCAGTACAGTCATTTGAGCAGTGAACGACTTCATTCTCTTGTTGGCAACCCTATCCATCGCTCCATCAGCATTGTCCAATTGCTTCCTGTACTCCTTGATAGCATCAGACATTCCTAGCAGTTGGCGAATAGCAGCAACGGATCGGTCTTGGAATCCCAGAGTAGTGAGGGTTGCGAACTTCTGCTGGTCAGACATTCCTTCCATCTTCTTCTCAAGGTCTGCAATGATAACAGCAATATCCTTCATACCTCCATTGTTGTCAAAGACAGATAAGCCAAGTGAATCCCACCCTTCTTTATTTTTAGTAGAAGATCTTTGAAGATCACGAAGAACAATATCCAACTTAGTTCCAGCTGCAGCACCTTTGATATTCTGTGACGCATAAGCAGCTAGAACAGCAACACCTTCCTCCATTGGCTTATTCAGCAGGCGTAGTGAAGCAGCGCCCTTATTAGTAAGGGCATCAGCAAAGTCCTCAACCCTACCTTGTGCAATGATGTTAGCTTGGGTAAGAACATCACCTACGTGAGTCATATTCTCCATATTAGCCGCAGTATCAGCAACTCTCAACCCAAGAGCTGACTGCACACCAATGAGAGACTCAGTTGCCTTACCAATAGCCTCTAACGTACTAACTGGACCTCCAGCAGCACTTATATCAAATGCTCCAGCCATAGCAAACTTATTCACATTGGCAAGAGCTCCCATAGCATCAGCAGCTTCAAATCCAGCAGAAGCAAGTTGGAAGTACCCCATTGCTAAGTCAGCAGGCCCAGCACGACTTTGGTCAGATAGAGTAAATGTTACAGCCTCCATTGCCTTCTGAGTGGACTCACCTACATCTCTCATCAAAGAGAGAGAAGTATTCATTGCATCATCAAAGCGTGCAAATGCTTTAGTACCAGTGTATCCAATAGCTGCAATTGGTAGAGTAACAATCAGGGAGATTCTCCTGCCAACATACTCCAGGTCATATCCTACCTTACGGAACCGCTGGGTAATGAAGTTGGCAGTCCTTGCAACTGCACGTTGAATGTTACTCATTGCAGCAGTAAATCCTGCAACTCCTCTAGCCCCAGCAGCTGCAATACCAGAACCTGCATTAGCCAGTGCTCCTCCTACATTCCCAGCAAATCCAGCAACTCCCCTAGCTGCACCCATCATAACACGGCCTGTACCAATAGCCCCAACTGCACCCATTCCAATCCCTCTACCAAGTTGTGCTCCAGGAGTTCTTCTGAGATTCCCCTGAAATCTCATTGCCTCAGCTCTAGCTTGAGCCGCAGATTGTCCTCCAGGTCTATTTCTAACAGCTAGATTAACAGCAGCTCTACTTGCAGCAGCAACAGCCCTAGTGCCAGCCATCATTCTTCTCATCTCACCAAAGGCATCTCCTCCAAATCGTCCAACAGCTCTCCCAGCAGCTACTCCACCTAATAGTGTGCCTCTAGCTCCAGCTCCTAGACCCCATCCAAGCCTAGCCATAGCAGTTCCAAACCTTCTTGCAGTTCCAGGCATTAGATTATTCCAGCCTGCACTCATCCCTAATGCAAGATTATGACCAGCCCTTCTCATTATAGGTATTGCAAAAGCACCTGCTGATATGGCAGCATTGATCGGTCTCATAGCAAGAGACCCCATTGCACCAACAGAAGTACCTATCCTGTGAGCAAAGGTAGGTGGTGGCATTATCCTACCAAAGCGGTTCATTAAAGGAATACCTGACCATCCAGACTGAGCTCCTATCCCAAAGTTCCTTCCAAACTGACCTACTCTATAACCCATCCTCCCCATCGCTGTAGAGTATCTACCTATACCTCCTGGAACTAGATTTCCCCATCCTCCTCTCATCCCAACTCTAAGGTTGTGAAGAGCCCTACCCATTGGACTATTTGTAAGATAGTTCCCAAATGCATTAACTCCACTTCTCATTCTATGAAGAGTATTACCAAAAGCGGCTCCCATCCTAGCTGCTGCTGTAGTAAATGGAAGTGTCATTCCTGCCGCTGCTGTATTGAAACCACGCCTAAAGTTATACAGCGATCTGTTTATAGAAGCTAGTCCTCTTCTGTATGCTGCAATAGCAGAATTCATGCTAGCATTTATAGGAGCAGTCAAAGCAGTAAATGCTGCCCTAGTTCTGTTAGCTATGGCACTAGTCATAGCATTAACTTGCCTTACTACTCTAGCATAGCGAGTAGCATCGCCAGTTACTACTACTACTAATTCCTCAAGTACTGTGCGGCGTGCCATTAGGCTTATCCTTAATCTTCAACAGCCTAAACCAATGATTCTGAGATATCTGAGTCCTTCGCTTTATCTCTTCCTCAGTGATTTCTTCTACAGGTGCAGATCGCTCCACCTTCTTCTCTTCAGGCATCTTGAACTTGAGTATGAAGTCATTGACTGACACCTTCTTGGCGTCAGCATTCTTCAAAAGAACTACATGAACCTCACGAGCAATTTGAGCTAAGTAGAAATCCAGTTTGGACTTCTTGTTATACTCCAGCTCATCTTGATAGTCCCAATAGGCTTTGTACTCAAGCAGGTCAGAGTAAGAGTTCTGTCTCTTGACCTTCCAGAGAGGCACTCCCTGCTGAGCAGCCAGTCTGTGCCAAAGTAGCTGCTCAGCAGTTAATCGTTTTTTGCCTCTTCCTCATCCTTCTTGACATCTTCCTCATCTCCAAGCCCAGTAAGCTTCTGTGCTTTCAAGAAGAGCTTATGTTGGACAGAAGCCTTCCAACTCTGGACAGTGGCCTTGGGAACGGGCTTACCCTCCTTGAAGATTACCCTAGATAGAAGTTCTGCTTCAATTCCATCGAAGCTACGAATCTTCTGCATATCTACCTTGCCGCTGGCCGATCCAGCCTGACCTCCCATCATGGCATTTAGGGCTGTTAGATATGCATCCCGTTCCCTGCCGGTCATCTCACGAATGACATACTCCTCCCTGGCACCATCCTTGGTAAGAGCGAAGGGATACTCTTTAAGGTCAAGGCAGTACTCTTCTACTTCGTCGGCAAGTTCTGACACGTCTTCAATGTGCTTCTTAGCCATTTCTTTGGTCTCCTAGGAAAGTAACTAATTAAGGTGCAGGTAGTAAATGCTTCCAGCTTCTACCATACACTATATCACAAATAGTACCATAAGCTACATCAAACATCTCCGCAATTCTTACCATAGAAATTCCCTTCTTTCGTAAATCTATAATAGCTAGTACTTTCAAATCATCCAACTTAGAGAATGGGTTTTTAGAACCGAATAGACTTCTTCCTTTATCAATCATATCTCTAACATTGTCCAAGTGTGTTCCTAAGAACAAGTGTTTAGGGTTTACACAAGGTCTGTTGTCACAATCATGCAAAACAAACATTCCTTTATGAATTGGACCATTACAAAGCTCATAAGATATCTTATGAGCTAAGGATGCTACTCTATTTATATGGAACTGTCCATACCCCTGACCTTGCTTAGCAGCAGTCCATTCCCAACAGTCATCTGGGCCAAGGATATTTACCTTAGCCCAAAACAATAGTTCTGCTTTGTGAGATATGTTATACATAGTTCTCAAGGTGCCGGCGTGAACACTGGATCAACTTCAACTCCATCATCGTCTTGATTAGATGGGTTGACATCTACAGTAGCAGCGGGGAACTCACCTTCAGCATTTTCACCAGGTTGGAAGGTTCTTAGCCATCCCCAGAAGGCTAAACTCGATCCATCAGGGAAAGTGATAGTGATGAGTTGGTTGACATTGATAAGGTCCAGAATGTCGTCATAGATCGCAGGATCATAAGACACACTCATAGACGATGGAGTCAAACTAATCAACTTACGAGGTTGGCGAGTACGCCACTTGATATTCCTCATAGTTGTCGTATCAACTTCATCTCCACCGTCGATGCCAGGTGGAGTGACACTTCTTTCTTTGAAGTACACAGAAGGGTTCACAGAGAAAGTGTAGAGGGTCTGATAACCATCTTTTAGGAATGTCATTGCTTGTCCTCCAGTAGGAAGTTAGGAATCAAAGTCAATTGGTGGCGATACCAATAGGTATTTCTTTGGTCCCTGCTGAGGAACCATGAGTGATATAGGCCTTGGTAATGACATCTCCAGCAATGGGATTTACTGTTCCATTCTCTTTGTCCCAGTCATACTCCATGTTATCGTAAGGCAATACGATGGCATGGTCCTCAACATCATCGTCCCCCGTCAGAACAACAACAGCAGGAACCGTAGATGCTACTGCTATGGCAACTAGATCATCGCCATCAAATCGAAGTTCCATAGCAACAGGAATCATTGCTGTAATAGGACTTTCATCAGCAGGTAGAATATCTCCTGTTCCTAGAGTGAAGGGGACTTGATTAACAGCTACTGCTCCAACAGTAACATTCCTTCGGACTCCATTCACTCCTCCAACGGACCAGTAAATATCTAGCTTCACTCCAGTAGTGATACCGTGACCAGCATTCATTGTCAGTTCACCAGCAGTATCACTGGTGCGAGTAGTGAGAGCTCCAATCTTAGCAGCAGCTCTACTAGGACGCCTGTTGATTGAACCTTCGGCAGTCAACTGCTTGGATTGGGAATAGGTCTTCCCATCCAGATTTACGTTCCTACCAACTCTTACACTAACAGTCATGGCAATACCTCCGAGTATGTGAGTAACCCATTCAACGAATATAGGAACCTAGAACCTCCTTCCTCCTGTCCAAGCGGATAGACAGGAGATGTTCTTTGGAATAGACTAACTAAGTATGTCTTCGTAACAATCCCTCCTCCTGCTGGAACCACGACAGTTGCTTGGTTTAGAGCTTCCAACACGTTACATAACTTCAACCCGAAGTTAGTTCCTATTGGATTGGTCATAGCTCTTATCTGTATGTTGATTCCTGGCTTCTCAAGAACCTTGCCTCCTCTCATCTCACGACCCTTCATCTCTCCCAACGTATCAACTACTGCTATTGCTTCATTAGGAGTCTCCGCCATGAAGTTGACATAAGCAGGCCAAGGTATAGCAGGCGGCAGCTTAACGATACCATTGGAGATTAGATATCTCGCTAGTACTGTTGCTGCTGTATGCTCAAGTGCCATATTACTTCTTTAACGACCTTCTGTAAATAATAAGACCTACCTTGTCAGCATTCAACCTAAGTGGTCTTTCAAGGAACTTAGCTGTTTTACCGGGCTTGTGTTTATAGAACAGATTCTCGTGCTGATAGAGTGCGTATGGCATTCTATACTCAACGATCTGTTCTATCTTATCAAACCCTCTTCCTTTCTGATAAGTACGACTGCTATTGTACAAGTCCTTACTGAGAATAGGAACTATCTTCCTACTCTCCCTAAGTACCAACTCCCCTCCTTCCTTCAAGCCTCCTTTCAAGCCAGAATAAGTTCTCTTGTAGTGCTTATTTTGAGCACTTATTACTGCTGAAACTCCTTTGGTGGTAAGGATCATCATAGGTAAGCAAGCCTCAGAAATTTCTTCACTTTCAAATCTGGGATTCGGTCAAACTTTCGTATGGCATAAGCACCAGGATTAAGTGCAGGTGTATTCTGCGAGGACAACTCATTTAGCTTTCCAAACCAGAGTTGTCCTTGCACCTTAACATCCCTGTCCACGTACACAATTGAGTTACTTACTTGATTGACTCCTTGTCCATCAATAAATACCTCACTAGTGTCCTCCCACCTGCACTTTATCTGTACAGGAGCATCGAATGTAGGCTCTCCACTGGGACCAAATCCTATAGGCTCCCAATAAACAGCCTTCTGCTTCAGCATCCTAGTCAGTAATGCCACTTCTTTCCTCCCGAGTACGACCTAACCAAATGACCAAAGGCTTACTCCTGAATCCCTTCAGCATCTCCGCATTGAGTCTAGCTAAAGCTCCAGAAGAATCTAACAGCATGGCCTGTTCACCGTATCGAGTATTGTTAAGGTTCAAGTCCACCTTGGACTCATTTGAAACTTGAACCTTACCAACGCCTTCAAACACAGGCCTAGGATCACGCACAGCATAGAAGTGGGCAGCCAGCCACCGCTCAATCACTTCTAGCTGTGTGGAGTTGTAGTAGTCACTCCCATCATCATCCTTTACTACTGCCACGACACGATCTATAAGCATCGTGGCAGCCTCAATGAATGGATCAAGAGGAATATCTACATCTGCCTCTATGATACCAGCAACCAATTCAGGAGTGGTCCTAGGCATGAGTACTACTTATTAGCCTTTCGGATTTTAGTAGCTCGGTTAGACCTGGAAGGACGCTTGCGAGGGGAATCACTTACATCCTCATCCTCTTCCTCATCAACCACTTCATCAGAGGCATCCTCATCTTCCTCTTCATCATCATCCAAGACCGACTTCTTCTTGGCACCCTCTCCTCGTGCCAAGGCCCTGAGTTCTTCTGGTTTCCCTTCCAGTTCGTCATCTTCCAGGAATCGGTCTGCTGTCGCTCTCGTAGCGTCTTCCGTTGACCGGACTGGCCTGTCCTTATTAGGATCATCCTCTGCATTGCGAGACACCTGACCACCTGGGGCACGCCTAGTCGGTACTTCATCTCCACCAACCTTTTGAAATTTGTTGACGAAGACTTTGTCTAAAGGACGGTCGCTTTCAACAATGTCTCCAGCGACATACTCAATGTCCCTGACGTTATCATCAGACTCCTCAATAGTCTCATCAAAGTCAGGATTCCTCTGAAAGTGGGGACCAGCATCGGGCAACAGTTTGTACCTGCCGATCCCAGAATCCTTCTTAGCCTTAGCCATGATTTACTCCCATTGAAAGTTGTTGTGAAACAAACTAGCTTCCATGGCAGATGCCAGTAGAGGCGTTGAAGTCAGTCCTCAGTTGAGGAACCAGAATTGCCATCACTTTGTAGTTGAGCTGCATCCCACCGTGAGACGGCCACTGCAAAGTAATAACATCCATGCCAATGACAGCACGGATAACATCAGAGGTCAGCTGCACCATGACAAGAGCATTGCCAGTCAGGAAGTAAGAAGTCCTGACTCCAGAAATACCATCAATCGCCAGGATTCTCTGACGCAAGGTATTCTCACCCTTGACGGTAGAGTAATCTTCGTCAAGGAAAGGATCCCATGCAGGAGAAGCATAAACCATAAAGGGACCGTAGTACCCCTTGTCGGTTAGCTTCTTACGCATACTGAGAAGCTCAGTAATTGTGACGGCATGGTTGGCAGAAGTAGGAGCAGTAATGACCTGAGTCAAACGGCTTGGGAAGTTAGTATAGCCGTAAATGCTATAGGTGGCATATCCAAAGGTCTGACTACCAGCTGTGTACTTCTCAACCTCTTCCATCACCTTTCGAGCTGACAACTCAGGCATCGTCGTATCGAGAGGAGTGTCATTATTGCGAGAAACAGCAACCTGACGAGCGGTGTACTGGAAGTCCTTGTGAATGATAGGCAAGGGCAAACCAGCCAGGTCGAAGTGCGGCCTGTCAGAATCACCTTCACGAATACCGTCCATGCTAGTAGTAGCAGGACCGATATCTGACATTCGCTCGTACTCCAGAACAATCTTGCCCATTGCGTTCTTGAGCCTGACTGTAAGATTTCTACTCCTGAGGTCGTTGAACATCCGTGTAGGAGTAGTCTGCACCGCACGAACTACTGCATCATCCAATGTCTTCCACTCATCCTTACGAAGAGTAGAAGGAGCATTGGTAACAATCGTTTGTTTCTTACCATTCTGGTTAATGGTAATACGAGAGTTCCCATCTTCACCTAGCCAAGGCCTTAAAGCACCAACATCGAAGTTGTACTTTAGGAGCATGTTGGCTACATCTCCATGAGCTTGATTGTTCAAAAAGAAATCAGTGGGCATATCAGTTCCTTTCGTGGTACTGAATGAGAGAACATAAAAGTAAATACTAACCCATAGAAGCCATGCGACACTTGACGTGAGTATTAGCACCTAATGCACCAGCAGTAGACTCAAGTGCTACAGCAAAGTAGCGAGCTTCAGTGCCAGCTGCTTCAACCCACAAACCAGTACCACCGCCTTCAGGAACTACCTTATCATCAATAACTAGGTTAGCAGCTGCCTTGACAAACAAAGCAAGATGATCCCCAACTACAGGGTGATACAAGAAAGCAAGATCACCAATAGCATAAGCCTGAGTGATTGTCTTACCTTGTAAAGCATCTTCCTTCAAGATGGCAAAACCACCACCTTTAACCAACTCAGCAATAGCAGCAGGAGACAAGTCCCAGTGACCGTCAGCCGCCAGCTGTACGTGCATTCCAGGAGTACCTACCGTATCGAGGATACCTTCCTCGTGGTGGCCTTTTCCCTTTAGCAGAATCATACGCTCAACCATAACAGTTTCCTTCCATTATTAGAAGTAGGTGTCTGAGCAAAGAACTACGCACTCTTCTTGTGCTCTTCAAAATCGTACACAGGCAGGTCAAGATCACCTTCCTTGTTGTTGATGTTGACAGAGCCAGCTGCATTGGCGGTAGGAGCTCCAGCACCAAAGAAGTCAGCAATGTTATCAGCATCAGTCCTGTCAGGCATAGCCAACGCAGCAATACCTTCCAATTCCTCAACCTCCATCTTCTTCAGCTTCTCCTCATTGTAGTGAAGCTTTGCTTTCTCATTTGTGAGGATTGCTTTAATCAACCGATCCTTCTGTTGATTGTAAACCTTCATGGAGTTCTGGATCATGCTCCTAGCTTCAGCAGGAGCTGCATCCATCCACTCCTTAGCAGACATCTGCTTTGGAGGAGCAGGAGTTTCCTTCCCTTCCTTCCCATCCTTGTTGACAACCGGCGTAGGATCGGGAGTAGGTGTTCCGGCCCCCCGTTTGGTCGCTGCGTCAATCTCTGCCTGATTGGCGAGCGGAACCGGGGTATTGACCGGATCGCTAGAGATTGGCTCCATGTTCGTCAGAACATCATCCTCAAGCTTCATCAGCTTCTCACGATCCTTGTCCTCCCACTTGGTTGCCTTATTGGCAATCAGTTTGTCCACCAAATCCTTCTTAGCCATTACATTGTCCTCCGAGTTAGGATCGGCGTTTCCTATAACAGGATCGTCCACCGATTTGTAAGAAACAACACGCTCTACTTTCTCAGGTTGATCTACAAGTTCAACCCCTGATTCCTTGGCTTTGTAGTGCTGCTTGAATAGTTCACCGCCTTCAAAAAAGACAAAGTACTTATCAAAAACATCCTCAATCCATCCTTCCCAGGCTCCCCTTTCGTTCATCTCGGAACCGAGAGCAGAACGGATAGCAGAATGAGACAACTTGTTTTGAGCCAGGTCTTTGAAGTGGCCTGTATTGATTAGAGCGCATAGAAGTCCTTTCTCCAAAGACTTCTCGTGATTCATAAGAGTTTCGATTCCAGCTTCGTTCAACTGGAATAGTCCACCACCATCTTTAATAGAGCAGGCACCAATGCTATCCATAAGAATAGCGAGATGATCTGGACGGTGGTTCTTAGCAATGGCCCGGAACTTTTTACCTTCGTACTCTCCTTCACCTTCTACTTCATCAACCATGAGACCAGTTGATACTTCAATTGGTTCCTTCTTCTCCATCTTTTCCAAGAACCTGGGAAACTTGATTCTTGCATTCTCAATGTCAATCCAAGCAGATGATCTCTGCTTTCCGTCCCACTTACTGTTTAGCAAGAATCCAAGTTCGAGTTCCTCCATAATATCAGAGTCACTAGCACTAACTGCCACTCCACCCTTCATAGGGTGTCCATTGGTTATAGGCTTGTGATTCCAAGATGGAGTCCACTTCTCTAATTCAGTGTCAGGATAGTACAGAGGACCTTTTGATCCTTCATGTACAGCATGAGTCATAAGAACTACTGGAGCAACGTAGTAGTCACGACCCTTAAGTTTTTTCTTCTTAAGACTACGATTGTCAAGATTGGCTACTATTGTTTGCATTGGCATAACAGAATCTCCAGTTCTGAGGCAGTGTATATCAAATACCTAGTCCGGTCAAGTCGGCGCTTCAGGATCTTTTGTGCTAACCTCCCAAGTCTTGATAAATGAATAGCCGCCCAATGCGACAGTCACAGTAAAAATAACTATGATTCTGTATTTTTCGTTAGGATCGGGCCAAAGCGTTCCAGGGGCATTCCAGAGAAAACTGTAACCAACATCATCTCTATCCCAAGGCACAGCTGCTACCTTCATGGCAGAAAGTGGAACACTACCAGTTACCTCGCTAGAATCGGAAAGCTTAATTACTTTGAATGAGATGGCATCAATATCAGCACGAAGCGCTAGTAGGTTATCTAGGAATATAGGAGCTGCTATTAAGCCCCTTCCACTCCCAGCGTATTCTTCAAATAGGAAAGGCTCTGCATACATAACATACTCACTCAATGGGTTATAAGTGTGACGTGGCCTTGAATTGTTATCTTGCTGATTCCTAGCAGTCCACGAGTAGCTCTATAATCTACTATTGCATCAGCGTAGGAGACTACATCAATGATGCTTATGTCAAGATCATCAAATGCTGCAATTTGAACTACAACTCCAACTACAAGGCTCTCCAAGACAGTCAGGTCTAGGCTGTCAACTACAACGGTAAATAGATTGCTTGCAAAGAGCTCACTTGAGGTCAGGTCCAAAGTATCAGTGACGATAGTAAATAGCTTGCTGTCGAAAACCTCACTAGATGCTAAGTCCAAATCATCAGTGATAGTGCTCCTGAGCAAACTCAAGAGTGTCTCACTGGTGGTAATGTCTAATGTATCAGTAGCTGAGACAAAAATACCAGTAGTAAAGGATTCTACCGATGAAACATCCAGAGTATCGCTTATTGCCTTACTAGCAGCCCCACCAATCTCTATTGAGAATGACTCAGTAGAAGTTATATCAAGAGTATCAGATGCAGCCTTGGTTTCAAAAACTACCGACAGAACAGACTCGGATATAGTAGCATCAAGAGTGTCGGTAATAGTAGACTTCAGTGAGCTGACAAATTCCTCAGTCGTAGTAACGTCAAGCGTCTCAGTAACAGTCGACTTCAATAGACTGACAAAAGACTCAGAGCTAGTTATGTCAAGAGTATCAGTAGCCGTACTTCTCAGAAGGTTGGAGAGTGTTTCGGCGGAGGTAATGTCAAGGGTATCGGTAACAGCGCTCTTCAGCAGACTGGAGAATGTTTCAGTAGAAGTAATGTCAAGAGTATCTGATAATAGAATAGTCTCTCGTATTTCCAGAGCAAAGGACTCGGAGCTAGTTGCATCTAGCGTATCGCTGACAGAACTTTTCAATAGAGAAGTCAGTACTTCAGCAGAGGTAACATCTAGCCCATCAGTTATGCTCGACTTGAGTAGACTTACTAAGGACTCAGTGATAGTGGCATCCAGAGTATCGGTCAGTGTACTCCTGGTCAAAGAGACAAAGGTCTCCGTAATGGAAGCATCCAAGGTGTCACTGACAACTATAGGCTCAGAGGATACTCCTGTATCAATTAAACTGTTGTCGTATGGTCCCCACTCAAACCAAGCAACTGGAATCAGTTGAGGATCAAACCAAGATTCTATTCTTAGATCGGGATCAAACAGACCAAGCATTAGTTATCTGCCTCCCAGAGTTGCAAGAAAGAACCAATCTTTACAGTCCATGTACCAGTTGCTTCTGCAGCACCACGAATTGCAAAAGTACCATCAGCAGATGGATTGACCCAACCAGTCAGGATGCACAACACAGGAGTTGTGGCATGTCCTGTTGTTTGTGCAATGGCAGCAGTGTTCACAGCAGTTACATCAGATACATTAGATGACATTGCTGCAGCCGTCACACTACCTGTTACAACATCAAGACTCTGAATTCGCATTGCAGTCATTGCCGGACCATTTATGCCAAACCTTGCACCAACCGTTCCAACAGATGTAAAGTGGTATAGATGCGAGATAAAATTATAGTGCTTGCCAGCCTTGACAGGACACGTCAGGTCGGTAACATCTGCAAAGGTAGGTGTAACATTTGTAAGAGCAACATCTGCAGTGACTCGACGATGGAAGAAAGCCTTGCGAACAGTTTGAGTAATGAAGAAACCAATCCCCTCGACGTACTGCAACATTTCGCCTGCAAACAGAGTTGTATTATGCAAGACAATATCTGTCCCATTCTGATCGAAAGCAATTGTGATATCTACAGGACTGGTGGCGTGCTTGTTGCAAGCATGAATAGTCTTAACATTCCGCACCACACCTGAGGCTGGAGCGGCTACTAAATCATGTACAGCAGCTGTAGCTCTATTATGGTTCTCCCGACCAGGATTGACTGCTGAGCCAGTGTAATCTGCAAAAGATACATGCGTATCTACATCGACCGCAGCACTTAAAGTGATCTCCAATTTATCAGGAGCACTACCACCGACATTGGTTAAGTTAAGCACTACTTGGTTCCTGATATCTTAAGGTTGGTTTGGGATTATTAGTAGCGTAGTTTTTCTTAGTTTCAGGACCACACACTTCCACAACTAGGAAGGAATGGGTTTGTGCAGCTGGAGCAGACAGTCCTACCAAACGACCGGCTAAGACACTTCCAATGTCTGCATGATAACCACTGTACCATGTGTACTGTCCTGCAGAGGTTCCGTAAAGCAGTTCAGTCAACGTCCCATGCTCTGTTCGCCAGGCACGAGAAGCGCCATCCACTGCAGCAAAGTCCACTGCAAACATAC
>Ga0137430_1000014_pt1 | contig 78581 bp, 169 predicted proteins | sample EasRivERMZT754_2_FD_104651 | JGI IMG/M metagenome (GOLD analysis project Ga0137430, IMG submission 104651) | Soil microbial communities from meander-bound floodplain in the East River, Colorado, USA - East River MetaG ERMZT754_2 | ecosystem: Environmental > Terrestrial > Soil > Floodplain ...
TCTGAATACATATTCTGCAACTTCTTTCAAGTGGTTTCTAGTGATACCGCCCGGTCTACCGTAAGTAATAATTTTACCACGACGTAGTTGATGCCATAAACCTTCATTCAATCTTGTAACTCCGTTAGAGCTTCTGAAAGTTCCTGCTTTTTGGAACATCAATTTGTTTGAAGTAATTTTTTCTAATTCACGCATAGTTAAGAACTCCATAGTTGCTCCTAATTTTGCATTTTTCAAATCCGGTACTCTTTTACCTGCACCATTCGGTACTAAGTTAGTCAATAATGCAACGTCTTTTCCTTGGAACTCATCTTCTAACATACCTAAGTATTGTTTAGATTGTGCGTCTCCTCCTGAGAAAGCTTTTGAGTCTGCCATACCTGTGATGTAGGCTTCAACTCCTGAAGCAGCTCCTAAACGGAATTCACATTTCATTTTACCAACTGTATCAGGTAAGTCGAAATGAGAGAAGTTTGTACCTCTTTCACCAAGAATAGCGTGACCTACTTTGTAATACTGAATACCTTTTAATAGGTTAGACTGTAAGAAGTAAGTTGATTTGTCATTGTCTACTAGAGTTACTGTGTGCTCCCAACCTTCTGCGATAGGTACTACAGGCTCTTCATTTGTTACCATGATTTGTTGACCGTAATACTTGTCATTTGTCAAGATATCTCCTGTAGTGTAGGCTTTGTTTAAAACAATTTTAAACGAGTTACCATCAATACCCGGAAATGCTTGAGTTGAAGTGTCACGTACAGTGTAACATCCTTTGTAATCAACTACAGGAAGGTCGTAAGTAAATCCTCCGTCCCATCCGTTAACTTCCAATACTGCTTTGTTTTTCAACAATTCGCGAAGAATTCCTGTATTGTAGTTACGAGTTGCTTGTTTGCCCCATAGGTTCATCAAACCTAAGTGATGTTTATCCGGGTCTTCTTTATACCATGAATACAAAGTTGGTAAGTCTTGTACCCCCTGAATTGAGGATACTGACTTCTTATCTGTAAACATGATTACTTGGTCACCGTTCACTATCGACGGAATATTCTGTTGTGTTACCATTGTTAATTTAAGTTAATTTTGTTTTGTTTTATGATTATGTTTATTATTCAAACGTCATACCTGCAAAAGGACTTGAAGTGTCTTCTTTCTCTTCTTCTTTTTTGCTAGTAGTTTTTGAAGTGTCTCTAATAATGTTTATCTTTTTAAGGATATCTTTATTCACTTCTTTTTTAGTGTTGTTTGTAGCTTTCTTTAAATACTCTTCTTTATCTAAAGCGAAAAAGATTAAGTCTTTTGCTGTCTTCGGGTCTTTTAATAGATTGTCAAGGATTTCGTCAATCTCTAAATCTCCATCTTTAGTGTACTTAGTAGCTACATCTACAAACTTTCTAACCATAGTATCTGACAACTCTTCTGTTTTTAACTCAGCCGATAAGTCTTTTCTATATGATTTTATTCTTTCCTGCTCCTCTGCTTTTTCTTGTTGAACCGCTTTGGCTTCCCCTTCAATTTTTGCTTTGAATTGGTCTTTTTGGTAGTTGACAATACTCTCCGCTTTACGGTCAAGTGTCATGTCTTCCTTAGCAATACCTATAAGGGCTTTTCTTTCTCGCTCTGATTTCCCTTCTTGTTTGTAATACCAATCTAATACTTGTTCGTTGTGAACATCGTTGTTGTTGTCATACCCTTGAAAAGGTTCTTCTAGTTGTGCAGGATTTTCAAATAACTCTTTTGCTCTGTCTAAGTCTCCCGACTTTACAATTTCAATTAAAGCTTTTTGAGTTTCATTTAAACCGTCTACAGAAACATACTTAGTCTTAAGGTCTTCTTTCTTAGTTTTATCAAACTCTTCAGTTAAACTCTTATATGTCTCTTGGTCAATTGTAGTTAATTCAGATAGTTTCTTTTCCTCTCCATCAATCTCTACAATCACGTCTTCCCATTCTCCTGAAGCTAACTTTTCTTTAGCTAGTTCATTGTAGATAGTTGGTTGTACGTTTAAAGTGATTTCCGGTTCTACTTCTTTTGGTAGTTCCGGTTCTTTTAATGTTTCGACTTCTTTTTCTTTCTCCTCTTCTTTAATAGTCGGTTTGTCTTCTTCTAAAGATATTTGAATTTCAGGTTCTTGATTCCCTTGTTCTCCATCTAAGTCGAAGTTAGCCATTCCTACTAACTGTTCAAATGATAAGTCTGTGTGGTTTTCCATTTACGGTGCAAATTTAAGTTGGTTTTTTTAAATTACAAAATATGTTAAATTTGTAACTTTTCTGTTAAAAGCTATTTAATTGGTTAAATAGTGGTTAATTCTTGACATTTTTGTCAATACTGTTTCTAAAGCTATTCTCTTTTGAAGTTTGCATTTGCTCTCTCTTGATTTGAATATCTTCAGCTCTCATTCTAAGCTCTTCGTCAATCTTCTTCATTTTAGCTTCTTCTGCTTTTGTCTTTGTCTCTAAAGCATTTTCTTTCATGGAAAGTTCTCTGTCTTTATAATCATTGTCAAGAGCTTGTTGAGTAGCCTCATTGATTTGAGCATATCCGCTTTCTGCTGCTTGATTAGCAGTAGCTCTTCCAAGTGCGTTGATTCTTTCTGCTTCTATTCTAGCCTCTCTGTCTAAAGCTGATTCAGATGCTTTAAAGTCTCTTTCTGCTTGTGTCTCTTGAGCCTTAGCTTGTAATTGTTTGTCTACTAATTGTTGTTCGTGGTCTCTTTGAGCTTGAGTTTCTTTCTGTGTATTTTCTCTTGATTGTCTAGCAACTGCAACTAATTCTGTGAACGTGTCTGCGGTATACATTTCTGCATATCCTAATACGTCTGCTCCTAAAGTATTTGTTTTTAATAGAGTATCTTTGAAGGTCTCTATCTCTCTACGCTTCTTAGGGTCGTTAACAGGTGTTAAACTTAATCTTCTTAGAGGGAAATCCGCGTCGGTCAAGTTCATGTAATGTTTATCTCCATCACTTGCTGTGAATACGAAATCAACGTCTATGTATTCTTTTTGGCAATATTGAGCTACAGCTAAATGTAATTCCATAGCTTTTGTTCTAGCTATCGACATGTCTGTAAAGATATCTGCTGTTGCATCATATTGTGCTTCTGCTCCTTGTTGTACTCCGGTTGCTGTTTCATAAGTGGTTGCTTCTCCTAATCTTTGTGGAGTAAAACCTACTTGCTCTAAAGCTTTTTGGAAGTAGTAGTTTGACAGTTGAATACGACTGTTTATTTGTTTGTCAAAAGATACATCCTGAACCATGAAAGTATTCATGTTCTGCGCTCCTTCTAAATTCTGTTTCTTAGTATCTAAAGGTACGAAGCCAATGTCTTTAGCTAAAGAGTGTAATTTCTCTAAAGATTCTTCAATCGTTCCGTGGTCTTTGTACTCTGAAGGTAAGAAGTTAATGTCAAATAAGAAGAACATTCCAATCTCTTTTTCAAGTAAATTGAAAATCTGATTTAAACAGATGTTATAACCAATTTGATATGGTCTTAATCTCTGCGCCATACCATTAGTTATGATACCTGCTACAGGAAGTTTAACGTCAAATATGTTACTGTCTCCTTTTATTTGGTATGGAAGTGGTTCGATGTCTAAGTATAAATCTTCTGATAAGAATGAATTACCTGCATTAATTTTAATTCCTTTCCATATTTCCGGCACGTAAAACTCATACATTGTGTTATCCTTTAACTCCTCTTTTCTTAAATCAGAAAGGGCTTTATTGGATACTTTTTTAATCTCATGAGCTTCTATGAATTCCGGTAACAGTTCATCTGTTACAATCTCTGTAGTTGAATAACCTTGTTTAGTGGTGTAATTTAAGAACCACATCTTTTTCCAACTTCTCCAATATGCTTCAGTTACTTGCAATAAGTCCGTTCTTACAGTGATGTCGTCTCTTCTGTGTTGACTATATCCATAACCTAAGTAGTTATTGTTTTGGAAAGGGTGTAACCATGAAGGTACTCTTTGTTCTCCATCCGGCGTGTCTATAACATTTTCCCCCATAGGGATGTCAAGAGCGTCCTGCATTTGAAGTCCTAAATCGTAATCATAGTAGTTGTGGAAAGGTAGTAATTGGTTTTGACCGAAAAAGTGACTGTTCCAAGAGCTAGGTTTTGCATTATCTCTTGCGTTCCCGGCTGCTTCGTATTTCTTTTGCAGGTCTTTAATTTGAATTGCAGTCATTAAGTGACCGTACCTTTTAGTAATGTCTGAAACAGAAATGTAGTGAATCCTTCCTACATACTCCCCGTCTTGTGGGTTTTCTGCGTTTACGTCTTTTGAGAAGAATGTTTCCAAAGGAGACCATCTTTCCGGTTTGTAATAATCATATCCTACGTAGTAGTGTCTGAAGAATCTCCCGGTAAGTAAATAATCCTCCATTTCAGTTCTATCTAGCTTATCTAGTTTGAATCTGTCTTGGTCTTTTTCTAAAGTGTGTTCAGCCCATTCAGCCGCTTTAGTTTTGAAGTTTTTGGACATTTCTTTTTCAATGACTTCAGGAGGAAGGATTTTAGCCTTTTCCTGTTCGACCATTTCCATGTACTGTTGCTTCTCTTCTTCGGATTTAAATTCTTGTCCCGTTGGGTTTATCCCCATTCTTAAAAGCTCTAGTTCAAGTTCTTTTTTGAATGTCTCTGTGGCGAATTCTTGCGTGCGTCTAGTTCTCTCTCTAAGATAATCATTCTCTGAAATTTCATCAGTAGTGTCTATCTTAAAGTTGTCCTTTTGTTTAAGCCACTCTCCTACGATTTTTCTAACTAAAATTCCAATGAAATCATAGTGCTTAACGAAGGTAGGTATCCCAACGCCATCTCCTAATTCTTTAATCCTGCCTAAAATACCGTCGTCTTGAATACCATAATCTGAATATACAAGTCTTCCTTCGACCATTTTGTAATAGTCTCTAAAGTGTGAGTTTTCAGCTAATTGTGATATACCTATGGATTCCAAAGCATCCATATTTAGATGCTTAAATGAATCCTTTTTCTTGGTGTTATCCGATACGGTTTGTGCGGGTAGCGAATTAGTGTGTATATTTGTAGAGCCCAATCCGTCATAAAACGGGTGGTTTTCGATTCCTGTACTCATTGTCTATATTTAATTAATTTGCAAAATTATTACTTATTGCTGTAAATGCCAAATTAGTTAAAAGGGTTGCTCTTTCCTCTAGTCCCATACATCCTTTCTGCAAGTGTTTTTTGTCTAGGTTTTTTAACGTTCTCTTCTTCTCTTTTTTTCTTTCTATTTAGTACCGGGAATAGGTAGTTCTGATGTGCGTAATACTCATATCCTAAACATGACATGAACGATGTTATCCTATCGACGTTATTGTCAGGTCGGTAAGAAATCATCTCCTCTAAAAGTCCTATGTCATTAATCAAGTCTATTCCTAGTATTTGCTTATCTTCTCCATTCTCGTCCTTGACAGTGTGTTCTGCTGTGACGTAAGCTCTTACTAAGTTCTTCAAGAATTTGATATTTTCTACAGAAGGATTCCATCCGTACTTTCTTCTTCCAATACTCTTTTGCGCCATGTCTGATTTAAAGTCAAAACTCTCTACCATCCACATATCTGTTGCTCTCTTCCGGTCTAAATACTCTTTAAAACCTAAATCGGCGTTTTCTAAGAATACCATAGCGTTGTAGGCTTTCATAGCTAAGAATATCTGTCTGTAAAGTTTGTTGTGTGGGTCGGGTCTTGAAGCTATTGAGAACACTATTCTCCCACTCCATTCGTCCCCTCCCATGCTAACTTTATATATGTGGAAAGAACCTACTGAATCTGTTCCTGACTCATCTTGTTTGTAGTCGTCAAATCCGGCTAGATACAAATATGGTACAGGTGTTTCTGAAGGTAACTCTTCATACATTACGCCGGGAGCGTCAATATACCCACCTCCATAAGGATAGTCTGCTAGAGGTTTACTGTGCGCTGTTTCATAGTGTATTTTACCTTGAGCGTCTTCAATTAATACTACCTTTTTTCCGTGGTCTCCTGTTTCTAAGAGGTAGTGTTTTCTATTCTGTGCTTCTACAGCAGGGAAGATGTTATCTTCTGAAGACATAAAACAATCTTCAGGGTCAATTGGATACTGAACTCTTTTCTGTTGTTCTAAAAGTTTTCCTTTTGAGCCTCCCATTTTCTTGGCTGCGTCTATTCCGTCTTTTAATAGCTTCGTGTTATTCTCCCAATTAGTTGTGTGGATTGTTATTTTCCCTAACTCTTTATCTTTGATACCTAAAAAATCTGAAAAGTTTTCTTCCTTTTTTATAAATCCATCTTCATATGCCATTTGTCCCGGAAAGTAAGTAGCAAATCTTCTTCTTTTCCAAGTGATGTGTTCCGGGTCTATGTGATTTTCTAATAAGTCCCAATCCATAGGAAGTAAATCGTAAGCTTCCGGGTTGGATAGTACGTCTACAGCATCTCTTGAAAGGTCACTTTCCCCGCCCGTACCTGCTAATACAGTTATACACTTAAACCCATAAGGGGTTTTAAATGAAGGTAGTGCTGCTAAGTAAGGTTTTAAGAAAGCATATTTACCAATCTCATCATAGATAGAAACTGATGGTGCTAGACCTGCTGTTTTCTGTGTTTTTGATTTCGCTCCGGCTTCTAAGTTCTGTACAATAAGTGTTGAGAAAACTCTTGGAGTTTGAGAATCTTCTCTAATTCCGAAAGTTGTGTTACCGTTTTCCCACTCCTGTTGCATAATATCTAACCTAAGAGGTTCTTCAATGAAACTCATGGAGGTCTTAACCTTACTTGTTAAAGCGTTAATATCCGAAGAACTTCCTCCAATGATAGTACCAAAAGAGTTAAATTTAGTAATTGTTCTCCAATGCGCTAAAGATGCTAAGATTACTGATTTTCCGAAACGTCTAGTTCCGTACATTAAGATTGCTTTCGCGTAGTAGTTCTCATTTTCAGGGTGAATACACTTTTTCAAGTTTTCTGCGAAGAACCATTCATTGTCCCGTAAGTCCGGTTGGATGTTCGGCTCTGAACCGTCTTTTTGTGGGATAGGTGTTCTGAAGAAGTTTAAGTGGAAATATAGCCAAGGGTGGATGAAGTATCCGGCTATAGTCACTCCATGTTGTATCTTATTATACTCTTCTGCCCAAAATTGAAGGACTACCGGGTCTTGGTCGAAGTAGTGTTTTTTATTGTTCCATTTAGGGATATCTTTAGGATTCATGTTTATGAACATCTCCTTTGAAGTCCTTAAACTCCACTCAACACTTATATTATTTGTTTTCTCCCGGACATCTTCTCTAACTAAAGAAAGTAATTCTCTAGTTATGAAAGGTGCTTTTTTATCGTTATAGAAAACAACTTTAGATTTATCAAATTCTTCTTCGTTTTCATTGAAGTTGAATTCGGATATTTCTTTCTGTAGTTTTGTTGTTTGCCGGAAAAGTAAGTTGTGAAAAGCAATCTCTTCTGAGCGTAGGTTTTGGTAAGGTATAAGCTCAATGTCTACTTCTTCATTGTAAGAATCTGACCTGTCTATGTGGATTTTAATAATCTCAATCCCTTCTCTTACAAAGTCTTTATAAGCCTTTAAATGTGTGTCGGCAGCAGCTTCCTTGACAAAGTACTTTAAAGTGTCTGAAACCATAGCTAAAAGGTTATTCTGAACTATAGACTCATTCTTTCTGAACTCTAATTCATTGTTCAGTTTTTTATAGGACGCATCTTCATCTGCTAAATCTCCCAAGACGGGTTTTGTCAGTGTCCAATCATTCTTTATAATATAATCCTTGTACTTACGTAACTGTGGTATTTTTTTCTTTGTGTACTCGTTGATAAAATCTGACATGTTATATAAGATTAAAAGCTCCCTTTTGAGGAGCTCTTGTTTTTAATTTGGGGTTAGCATCTTCATTAGAGGGCTGTCTAATACCTGTCGTCTAGCTTCAGCTAATAGCTCCTCGTCCGTAGGGGTAAAGTCTCCTTTTTCAATTGCAAAGATGGTCTTAGCTTTGAACCTTAAGGAAGTGTTGTAGAAATCTTTGATATCTTGAGGCAAGTCATCTTCTCCGATTTCATAGTAGGAAGCAATGAAGAACATTAAGTTCTCAAAGTGCATTCTTAATTGAGAGTTTAAAATCATGCTGTCGATGTACAGATTTTTAAATTTCTCTACTTCTTCATCATTATCTAGGGAAGTTACAGTATTTTTGAAGATACCTTCTTTTCCTTTTAACTCTTCGTTTTTTGCTTGTACTAAGGTATCAAACTCTTTATACTTAGCGTGTAACTCAATCAACTTATCTTTAAATTGTGACATCTTTCTCATTTTCTATTGCGCCATTAAAGGCTGTGAATAACTCTTCATCTGTTTTTGTTAGAAGTTGTTTTACTTCTTTTACTCCGGCTGCTCTTAAAGCGGAATACAACACTTCGCCTAAACTATAGTCCGGGAACTGTTTTGCGAATTCTGAGAGTTCGCGTATTGCTGTATTTTTAAAATTCATATCTTATACTATTTGTCCTTTTAAATTAAATATAATTGCTTGTTGTGTTCCGTCTTGTAACAGTACTGTTTCTGTTACGTTTTGGTTAATTGTTCCGACCTTATTCGAGTCGTAAACTATCGTTAGTTTTATCCCGGTTGGTGTAATCTCAATTGAGGGTGCTGTACAACCGCATGATTTCTTAACCGTTAAGTGCTCTACGTCGGAGATGTTTATTTCTACCTTAGTATTAGCTCCTTTTTTAATTACTCCATATCTTAAGTCGTATACTTGGTTTTTTACGATTTCTGTTAGGCGTTGGGAGTTGCTTGTTATTACCATTTTTTAAGTGGGCATTTTAAATCTTCATCTTCTTGAGTTGTTTTGTGAATTAGTTGGCAGCCGCACTTTACGCATGTGCTGTCATCGTCTACTACTATTCCCCAAAAAAGATTAAGAATGTTGTTAAACAATATGTAAAATCTGTCTTTAATTGATTTCTGTTCTTTGTTGTTTGAGTTAAAGGGGCATTGGGCGCATATTTTCAACCGTTGCATTTGCTCTGCTGTAATATCTGTTTTGAAATTGCGCCTACTTTTTATTGCCGCTTTTAAACTTTTTATTGTACCATTCATTGTGTTTTTCTTCTAATGCTTTCCAATATGTATAAAATAGTGGGATTGGGGTTCTTGCTTTTGCTCCTAAAATAACGTGATTCTGTTTTATAAACAAAGGAAGATTGAAATTCTTTAATTTATTTCCTTCCAAATCTAACAGTTCTTTCATCTTAACTATCTTAGCTGCGATAGGAAGGTGTGATGCAGTCCATTTAGTGTAGGATAAACCTAAAAGATAATTGAATCTTAATCTGCCTAAATACGGTAATTTAATTATCAAAGCATCCGGTTCGTTCTTAACTAAGTGTTGAATATATTCGTGATGTAAATCTAACATCTCAACCAATAACTCTCTTGGCTTTCCGGTTCTTTCTGTCCAAATATCTATCAACTCGTCGGTTAAGACTATTGGTTTTCTTTTGGCTTCCTGATTAAACATCGGCTCTCTCGAATATCAAGGCGTAAAGGTTCTTTTTATCCTCTACAAAGGACTTTCTAATGTATTCCATATCTTTAGACAGTGTGGATTTTCTAAGGTTTGTAACGCCTAGATTTAAGTATCCTTTATCTCTTAGCCAATGGTTTGCAACTCTGATATCTCCATTTGTTTTTCCTTCGTCGTCTTTTATCCATTCAACAGCTTCTTCTGTAAAACCATATTTGATGTAGTACTTTAGAACTGTCATTTCAAACGGTCTGATTGCTGCTCGGTTTCCTATGGCGTAGATAGACAATATAATTTCAATTAAGTCTAAATCGTTAGCGTAATGTATCTTTAGTGCAGGTAGTGTTTTTTCTTTGCTCATCGTTTAATAAAAGACAAAATTAGTGGTTATGTTTTAATAATCCTAGACAATTAACTAAACATTAACGTTTGGTTGAAATCTGAATAGGGAGAAAAAGAAAGATTCAATCATTCTCTTAATTGTGCTCATAGATAAATTGTCATCCATTTCGTAGAGTCTGTAGGCATCAAAAGTAATCGTGTCTATAAAATCTTTATTTTGGCTGATGTAATCTTCTGTTACTATCCTTGCGGAGATGTTTCCCCACAATTGTTCGTAAAAATCTTCGTAAGGTAGATGTTGTTTTTCCATGCCGCAAAGATATTAAATATAATTTAATTACACAAATTAGTTAAACACGCTTTAATTAATTTGGATATGTAATTACATTGTTGTATATTTGCTGAATAAATTTAAACCTTATAAATATGAAAACAAAATTATTACAATTAAGAATTGAAGAAGTCCTTTTAAAAGATTTAGAAAAGTTGGCAGAATCAAATGCGTTATCTGTATCTGCTCAGGTTAGGATGCTAATTAAACATGCACTTAAAAATGGCTAAGAATACTACACCGTATAGCCCAACTACTCAAGGAGTAGGTTATACAGGAGAGGGTAGACATGTTTGTTACATTAATGGTAAAGTTACTAAAATGTTTGACGTTTGGTCTAAAATATTTCAAAGAAGTTATAGTAAGCACTACCACAAACGATATCCTACATATGTTGGCTGCTCTGTAGATGAAAAATGGCACTGTTTTCAAGACTTTGGAGATTGGTTTGAGGAAAATTATAAGCCTGAATATATGCAAAATTGGGAGTTAGATAAAGATATTATAGTTAACAGTAATAAAATTTATTCTACCAACACATGTGCCTTTGTTCCAAAAGAGGTCAATTACTTATTTAAAAGTACTAAAAGTTTTAGGGGTGACTGTCCTATAGGGGTGCGTAAACAAGGTGATAAATTTGTAGCCACTATTAGAATAAATAATAAGCAAACGTATTTAGGTAGTTTTTCTACTATGGAAGCGGCATTCCTCTCTTTTAAAACAGCAAAAGAGAAGTATATTAAAGAAGTTGCAGATAAGTATAAAGACACACTAGACCCACAAGTTTACAAGTCAATGTATAGTTATGAAATTAAAATAACAGATTAATTTAAAATATTATTTAATTTAGTTGCACATGTCAAAACTTATTTGTACTTTTGCACTTTAAATAGAAACATCAATAGTTTATTAGTTGTGAAGAGCTGAAAACTATTATACAATATTAATACTTACGACACCCACTTTAACATTCAAGCTTAACCCTCTCTTCACTTAAGGGGTTTTGCCATGAATGTTTTAGTGGGTTTCGACGTTTTATGATGTGGGGCTACGAGGAATCGTTCACATTGCGGGAGTTTAATTACTCCTTAAGCTAAAAGGAAGCGAGTGCATACTTAGTATGTTGAACTCTCCTGAGAGCTGCGCTATGCAGCAAAATTAAAAATATAAAGTTATCCCAAGGAGCAGGAGCTTTAGCTCCACTAAAAATAAAATCCTAACTGTGAGGCTGAAAGCCGAAGTCGCGAAGCGGTTACTACTACGAAGCACACTGAAGAAAACAGTTAAAGAATGTAATTCTAAAACGGACTACGAAGCGAAGCGTAGTAGAACGGTTTAGCTCCGTCCGAGTAGGACATTCTTTGAACACAAAACAGTTGTTCTTTTTTAGCTGTTTTAAAGTAGAATTATTTGGTAGTCTCGTTTTTATTTTGTATATTTGCAGTCTAAAATACTTAACAGTTAATTATGTACAATTACTATTTGATTACTTTTCGCGGAAACATAAAAACAGAAGTGGATAAATTACCGTTGACTTTACTTTCTAAATATGTTGAATCAACAGATAAAACCGACGTGATGGTTTTTGTGAATAATGGAAAGGAGTTTGAGATTATAAAATCTATTTATTCTCCTTTCGGGCGATTTTTAAAAACAGAATATTTTCCAATTGTAAAACAGAAAGAAAATGGAAGAAATAGAAAATAAAGATTTTATAAAATGCCAAAATTTTCTATTAGAAAAAGGGTTTTATGTAGAGGGTGCTACATATATAGGATACGGTAAATACGAATTTAAAGAGCATTGGTGCGCATACGATAAATTAGGTATACATACTATACATAAAATAACAGCTTGGGTAGACGATGGTGAGGTAGAGTACTTTACAAAAGTAATAGGTATGTGCGCTAATGACTAAAAAAACGACTGAAGAAAAAATAGTAATAAAACAGTTTAAAGACGGTTCTAGCAACTATTGGGTAGACGGAAAACATTACTACTTAGATAAAAACAATGAAGTACACTTTGCCGCCGGAGGAATAGACACTGAAGAATTACGCGAAGCTCTTCGTCAATTTATAAAACGAAATAAAAAGGTCTACAAACCACGCGAAGTAGTAGCTGAAAATAGAGTGTATGAAGCATTATTTTCTTTCGGTAAACACAATGGTCGGACGACTTATGAAGTCTTCTTAGACGAGCCAAAATACTGCTTGTGGGTGTGGGAGAACTATACGTTTAAAAGCGGAGATGAAAAATTAAAGATGGAATTAAAAGAACTCTTAAGAAAATAGTATGAAACTAAAAATAGTTGAAGCAGACTACGGTTTGTTTTATGTAATGGTAAAGCTCAATTGGTACAGTAAATGGAAAGTTATTGATTATAATAATCATCAATTTAAAACATACAAATCTGTTAACGATTATTGGAAAGACTACGATACTACTTTTAACGATACTTATCAAAAAGCTGATGAATTATTAAAAAAATACAAGAACAACTATGGAATTTAAATATTGGAGAACATCAAATCACGAACCAAAAACTGTAAGTATAGATACACTAGAAGAATTGTTAGAATTTTGCGAAGCTAGATGTACAGAGGTTATTATTATATCTAATAGTGATGGTACAGTTAGTTTAGAAATCTACGACAATTATAGAGAGTAATTATGGACGACGAACAAATGTTAAAACTTTACATGGAAGGGTTTAATGACGAACTGAATGGAACAGCTCAAAGTAATGTGAAACATTTAATGTTTAAGCAGTATAGAATTGGAGCTGACCATGCGTTGTTAGGCGACGATAACAGAAACCTAGATTACTTGTCTAATGAAGAAATATTAAATTTAATACGTTAATGAAAAACGAGTAATTATGGGGATGTTTATAAAATTTAACTGTATGGGCTGCGATGAAAGCCCTTGCACTTGTGAACCAATCGTACAAGAGAGCTTACCAAGTTATAAATCAAAATGTGAACCCTCTGTTCAGGAATTAGATTGTGTTTTGCAAAACGGGTATACATATCTAATAAACATAGTAACTGAAGATGGTGTAGCCTATAAAAGAGCTACACACGATTATAGTGAGGAAAGTATTTTAGAAGGAGATTATAAAATAGTGGGGCATAGAGTAAAATGAAAAACGAGATATTATATAAGGTAGGGATTTACATTTCAGATTTCTTTTTCCCGCCCTCGGCAGTATATCAAAAAGAAAGGTATCTAAAAAGATATGGTAGACCTGATGAATGTCTGTTTTTTTATGGTAAAGGGACATGGACTGATGTATGCGTGTTAAGTGGAAACAATTTCTATAAAAAACTAGCAGAGTTTGGTGTCAGTCCTTTTTGTGTTCAGATGAGAAAAGATATAAAAGAAAAAGGGAGTTTTTGCCCAAGTGATTATGGCTACAAAATATAAAAAAATAGATTACAACGACGAAGATTTAGAGCAATACACGCATAGCGACTTGAAAAAGATTTGCGACTATTGGTTAAGACACTATTTATTAAATCAAAACAAGAGCGACTATTATTTATGCCCACTTAAAGGTAGAAGGTATAGAGCAGATAAAATCCATGTAGCGCATTTCATTGACAGACAGTGCATGAACACTCGTTACGATTTAGATAACTGTAACCTAATCTCTTCAGATTCAAATACTTGGGATGCTCAAGTCCCTAAAGAGGGCTACAAATCCTTACACCATTATGATTATGAAATGTGGTTAGGAGAAGAAAAAGTGAAAAAACTTTTGGATATGTCCCAAGTAATCCGTATCTTTGCCAAAGAAGATTACATAGAACTAATAGAAAAATATAGAAATGGCTGATAACACACACCCTTTTTTCGTTCTTTCCGATTTGATTGATACGTTCAACACCGGAAGAAACTCAATGACTTTAAGCGAGTTGCAAGATTTGCGAGAAAATATCGCTTTGAATCTGTTTTATTTAAGCGACGCAGTAAGTCAAACAATTGCCAACGCAGAGAGCAGTGACTACAACAGAAAAAGATTTTACGCGGAAAAAGAAGAATACTATAGAAACGAAATCGACGAGAGAACAGGAAAGAATTTCAACGTAGCAGATTCGGAAAGAAAAGCTAGAATAGATTCTAAGGAAGTTGATGATGCTTGCGCTCACGCTTTCAAACAAAAAGAACGAGCTAGACTAATCGTTTTAGCAGTTCAACAAATTTTAAACAGTATTTCAGGAAGAATTTCACAATTAACAAAATAGAAAATGGCAAAAAAAGACGGGGTAGATAAAGCGTTTGACAAAGTAGAATTTTTATATGCCAAGGGTGCTATAGTAAATTTAGCAGAAAATCCAAGATATGCTGTACAAGCATCAACCAATAGACCAAGTATTGATTACGTAACAGATGGTGGGCTTCCTAGAGGGAGAATGATATTAATTGCAGGAGAACCTAGTGCAGGGAAAAGTTCATTTACTATTCAGGTTTCAGAAGAAGTTGGTAAGAAGATTCTATATATGGATACAGAAGCAACACTGACTACCGATTACATTGAAGATTTAGGTGCGAACCCTGCTAATTTCTCTCACTGTATTCCTGAAACTACGGAACAGATGTGTGATATTATGAGACAACAAATGCCTAACTTTGACGTTATAATCGTTGACTCTATTAATAACTCTGCTTCCGGGGAACAAATTCAAAAAACAGCAGGAGAAAAAACTATGGCAAATCGTGCAAATGTTTTGTCAAGTCAACTTCCAATTTTAATTGGTTTAGCTAATCAGTACAATACCACTTTAATTATTTTATCTCAAGTTAGAGATAATATGAACAAGGCAAATAAGTATAGTCCTGATACAGTAATACCGGGAGGTAACTGCTTGCACCATAACAGTTCTATGACTTTAGAACTTTTCAAGTCTTCTAAGAAAGAAAAAGAAGAAAAAGGAGGTCTAGGTAATAAAGATAAAGTTGTTGAAGGAAACATGGTACGTATCAAGTGTACTAAGAATAAAGTGGGAGTAGTAAATAGAGAAGTTACAGTAGAATTTCTTTATGGTAAAGGTTATACAATTGAAGCTGACGTTGCTTCTGCTGCTTTAAGATTAGGTATTTTAGAGAGAGCCGGAAGTTGGATTAAATATGATGGTACTACAATCGCTCAAGGGCTTGATAATTTAGTACCTATGTTATTTGATAACCCTGATTTATTAGAAGCGTTAAAAGTGGCGATAAAAGAAAAACAAACAGAAGAATAATGGCAGTATTTAAAGTAGTAGCTAGAGACCCTAAAACAAAGAGACAAACTAGAAAAAAAGTTTATGTTGGAGAAGCTTTTACCAAGTACTCTGAAAAGCTTATAAACCGTTGGGTACGAACAGCAGATATAGAGATTTATGAATTTAAAGATAGTATCGGAGACTACGAACTTTGGTACACTAAAACACAAGAATAATGGAAAATTATAAAACACCGACAGAAATTATAAGTAATCAAGACCATGAAGAAGAGTTGTGGTGTGTACATGAATATTTAAATAAGTTATGTGTCCCGCAAAGTAAAAACGGTTTTGAGTTAAGTATAGTTGGCAGAGTTATGGCATATCAAAAAATGACTCATGACGATGCATATAATCAAATAAATAAATAAACAGAGATGATTATAGCATTTATAGTATTTTACTTATTCGTCGGAATGATGGTAAGTCAGTCAGCCTCCACAATTGTTGGGGGCGAAAATCTAAATAAAACAGTTTCTATCTTAATTAAGTATGTACTGATTCCTTTGGGTTGGTTCTTCTTTTTATTTTATCAAACGTTTTTAGCCGGAGAAGATGAAGAGTAGTATCATTGAAGATTTGAGAGACTACCTTAAGGGATTGGAAGAATTTCACAGAGCAAAAGAAAGAAAAATTAGAGACGAGATAAACATCTTAGAAAAAGAGAAGGGTATCAAGTGCTACACTATAGGCACTTCTAATTTAGGTCACGACAGAACACTACATACTGTACAAACAGAAGCTTCTATAGAGGACTTACTCTACATAGACCATAAATACGGTATGAAGTACAGACACGAATCTACAACTATAGAACAAATGAAAGCCGGAGCTAAAGAAGAAGGTTTTAATTTTTTCGTAACACATTCAGAAGTTTCACAAAAACATGACGTAAAATTAGATTATTTTTGCAATTATGGCAACTACTAAAAAGAAAACACCGCAATGGACTTTTAACGGGAGAACTATCGACGACATTGATAAGACTCCCGAAGGGTCTATCTCTTTCATTTACCGGATAACTTTAGAAGATGGAAGATACTATATAGGACGAAAGATGATGATGAAACCGAAATACACTAGTGGTAAAATGAAGGGTCAATCAAAAGGAGAGTATTCGTGGAAAACTTATAAAGGTTCTTCCAAAGAACTACTTGAAGTTTTAAAGTCCGGTATAGAATACAAGAAAGAAATCATTCAGTTTTGCTTTTCAAAGGCTGAAACAACTTATGAAGAGACTAAAGCTATTCTCTGCACCGGAGCTTTAACAGACCCTAAAGCATTTAATTTTTGGGTTAAAGCAACTATTTATTCAAGACACTTAGAAGAAAACAGTTAAGGATTTGGTAGTCTCGAATTAAATGCTTATATTTGCACTTCAAAATAACCAATTAAAATATGGCAATAGTAAGAACAAAAAAACAACCTGTAAAAAAGGAGTCTAAAAAAGAAAAAGTCGTAGAACACGGCTTAGTTTCAAATAAGACTTTTAAAAAAGCAGAACTTAAACCACAGCAAAAACCTGTAGCTAACTTTTTAAGAGAAAACGACATCTCTATTATTTTAAGCGATGCAGGTTGCGCGAAAGATTTCGTCCAAATGTTTAGAGCTATAGAGGGCTTGAAAGATAAAGAGTTTGATAAAATCATTATTTGTAAACCTATAGTAGAATCAGGACGCTCTATTGGATTTCTACCGGGCGACCTTAAAGAAAAAACAGATGTGTATTTACAATCTTTCTATGACAACATAGCTAAGATTGTCGGTAAGGAAGGAGTTAATGCTCTTAAAAGCAAGATACAGTTTGAACATGTAGGTTTTCAAAGAGGTAACACTTTCCCGGAACGAAGCATTATAATCCTTTCAGAGGTACAGAATTTAACAGCTTCTGAAGCACACACTTACATTACTAGATTACCGCAGTCGTCTAAAATGTTTATCAATGGAGATGCAAGTCAAAGTGACTTAGGAATGAAGTCAGGATTAAACGATTTCTTAGAATCTGTAAGTGGTGTTAACGGTATTGGGATAGCTTTACTAGACCCTATAAAACACCAAATGCGCCGAAAAGAAATTATAGAAATCACTAAAAATTATATAGAGATTCAAAAGAGAAAAGGACATTTCTTTGAATTAGATAAAAGTAAGTTTGATTATATCATACTTTAGTAGTAAACTGTTGGATGTAAAAGAAGCCTGATAAGGGGGTTGGCACTACTATAACCTAGGCAGCTCCATGAGCGCAGAAGGTGGTGCTGAATTACTACTTAAACAATCCACATCGGTACTCTCGACCATGCGCGAGGTGAATATCAACAGAGAGTTTTGTACACAGCGAAGATTAGTTCCCGCTTAGTGACATGTGGATTTTTAAATTATAGGTAACAGACACGATAAAGATTAATTATAGGTTATAAACACGATAAACACAATGACAAAGTTTCACGGTAATTTCGTCTACCATCTTGACGGAAAAGAAATTGATATGTCTAAATTAGAGACTTTCAATAATATAAATTACACAACATACGTTGATGGACGTAATGTTTATTTCACAACTGTTGCGGACACATCTTTAAACACTCCTGTGTCGTATGCAGCCAAAAAACTAGAAGAGGAAACCTTAAACAGTTTGAAAGGTAAGTTTGCAAAAGCTATAGACCGGACAGAGAAATTGGACGAAGCTAAATCTAAAAGTGAAGCTCCTCCTTTAGGACATCCTGACGTAGAGAAATATTACGTTATAGAAATGTTAGAATCCCCTTCATGGGAATTAATTGGCAACTTGGTTACAGAACCTACCAAATTCGTTTCACAAGAGGAAAAAGATATTGCTAACTTTTGTGATGCTATGAAATCTATGGTTCTAAAAGACGAAGCCGGGCATTGGTCGCGCGAGAAAAGCAGTAAAGGTAAAACTGTAGAAACAGTTCATTACAACCCTTTCAATGAAAAAGATTATTGTGCTAAGAAAGAAAGAGCTAGAGAAGCAGCTAAAGGAAACGCATGTGACACTTGGCACAAAAAGCAAAAGAGCAACGGACTAGCCGCTAAGAGTATGTTAGACATGATTAGAGAAGCAGGTAAGGTAAACCCTTATAACTTGCACACAAAGAGTGAAGAGTTTGAAGACTACAGTTGGAATAAGGAAGTGACAACTGACGCAGGAGTAAAAGAATCACAAACAACTAAAAAAGCACCTGTATTTACTTTTTGTAAACAGATGAAAAACGCTATAGAACAGTTAGCACTTAGAACAGAGTATGGGCACAATAAATATTTACAGCATGATGCAGACTACAATAATTTTGCTAGAGTTCCTAATGGAGACGAAGAGTATGGAAATGCTGTGTTTAGGCACGCATTGGGTCTAGGAGATGATTCTGAATTAGACCATTACGTAGCTTCGGCTTGGGATGCTATAGCAAGATTAGAAATTTATTTGAGAAAAGAAAAATAAATGTTGCACAGTAAAAAATAAAGTTGTATATTTGCAGAAGAAATAAAGATAGGAGTTGCTCCAAAATAACATACTCTACTACATTGGTATAGGCGCACGAAGTAGGTAAAATCTACGAGTATGTTTCTCTTATCTTTTTTAACAATTAAAACCAAAACAATTTGATAGTAAAGTTAGAAGGAATTGTCAACGAGGAAATGGTTGACCAATTAATCGAGGCGCACAATGCTTGCCCTCCCGAAGAAGAATTACACGTTTATTTAGGCACAGACGGTGGCGCGGAAGATGATATGAACACTATCATAAACATCATTAACGAGTCAGAAAAAATTTCTGTAGTTTTTTGTACTTCAAGAGTTTTTTCAGCCGGATTCGTAATAGCAATGACTTGCATGAAACCTGTAGAGTTTGTAGAAGGTTGTTTAGGAATGTTTCACAAGGGAACGTTTTACGGAGGGATGTGGACGGACGAGTTAAAAGTTCATAAACAAGTAAAAGACGTTATGAAACTTCATTCTAAAAAAGCTAAACAGCTTACAGAGGAAATGATAAGTTTGGGAATATTCACACCTAAAGAAGAAGAAAAACTTAGAAAAGGTAAAGACGTATATTGCAGCACTGAGCGTCTTAGAGAAATGAGACAGATTGTTTGGCAACCGATTCAAGATGAAATTGAGGCTTACATTAAAGAACAGCAAGCTCAAGAAGAAGAAGCGTTCAAATTAAGAGAGGAAGCTAAAAATAAAGAATTTAGAAAAGAAATCGAAGATATTGAAAAGAAAGTCGCAGAAGTTTGCGGCGAAGTGGTTGAAAAACCAAAAACAGTTAAGAACACTAAATAATTATAATCACTAAATTAAATTTAAATGGCAGCAAGTAATGGCTCAAGCACAGGAAGGAAGAACTACTATAATGTAAGTTATGGTAAATTATCAACAAAATCAAAAGATGCTCCTGAAGGTTTCACGGAAATCGCAGAAGCAGATTTAAAATCAAAAACACAGGCGGTTGAATCTATCGACTTAAGAAGAAGATTTATCAACAAAGGAACAGGAGAAAGACCTTTTCAAGTTTTCTATGATAGCCTTACCGGAGTTATTGAAGCTTTTGAAAAGCATGAGAATGACAACGGAATCAATCTAAACTTAACAGTTTTAGATGAAGATGGAGACACAAGTATTTTACAGGTTAAGTTTTATTCAAAATATGCGGAAAACTTATTGAACCGTTTATTGAATACACCAACAGACAAAACGTTTACATTTTTCCCTTATGCAATTGCCAACACAGCAGAAATCAATGGAGAAAAAAGGTCGTTCTACACTCAAGGAGTTTCTTTAAAAGCAGATGGAGTTAAGATTGAAGGTAAGTATAAAAATGACGACGCTGAATTACCTCCAACAGAACAGGTTAAAGTTCAAGGTAAAGCTACTACAAGTAGAGATAAGAGATTAGATTTCTTGTTTGAAGAGTTCTCAAAAGTGTTCACGCCCGGAGCGTCTAACATGACAGAGCAAGACCCACATTTAGGGACTACTCCTAAGACTCCAAAACCTGCTACTCCTCAAGAGGCTTTTGAATCAGCACCACAATCTTCGGCGAAATCTTTGTCTAACGACGATTTACCGTTTTAATCTTACAAATAATAATTACACCCCCTTAATTGGGGGTTTTTAAAACCAAAAACAATGAATAAAAATCCATTTGAATACGGATACTTAGGAGACGAAAGATTTGAAATCTCCGCAATGGAATACAATCTTTTAAGAGTTGCTTTAGAGCAAGGTTTAGAAGCAACACAATCAGTAGATTACCCGGAAGTGTTTCAATTTATTGATACAGCAACAAGTAAAAAAGCTACAAAATATACTGACGAAGATTTAGCTTTGGGTAGAGTAGTTAGAGTAACTGATAAAGAAGCTACTTTCTCTCAAGGAAATGCCCAAGTTTCTTACAACGGTTTAAAATTAAAAGCTGAAATGCTTCACGCTCAAGAGCTTTTAATGGACATTCACGTTAGAAATATGGAATCCGGCATAGCTAAACCAATTGCAGATTTGCAAGCCACTCTAGCTCAACCTCAAGAACATGCAGCGCAGGATTAAAGTTTTAAAAGAGGCGTTAGGTGCTCAATGTACTTACGCCTCCTTTTCTAAGGAGAAGTTTAAAAGCGAAGAAACAGGGGAATGGAAAATGGAAAATTGTGTTAAAGTAAAGTTTAATGACCGCACTTCTTACACAATCATTTATCAAGAGCCTTTAGATATCAAACACATATATACAGAATTAATGGAAGCTAGGCATAGCTTGAAACAAGTGGATAACGATGAACGAAGCGCAGACACAATATAACGCTCTGCTTGCAAGCGGGGATTTAAAAGACATGTTTCCCGGCATGAAAGGTAATTGGGAGCAAGATGGAAAAGTATTCACAGAGTTGTGGAGACAAAATAACGAAATAATTGAATCAATATATACAGATGCTAAAAACAGGAGAAAAGGCTAGACAGTCAGTAGTTGATGGAGTTAATAGAGTAGCTTCCCCGGTAGTCGCAACAGCCGGAGCTGAAGGTAAGTTTGCCTTAATTGAAAGTCAGTATGGTTTCGCTCCACATCCAACTAAGGATGGAGCAACTGTTTTAGACGCTGTTTTCGGTACTAATCAGTATGAAGAGTTGGGCGCACAAATGCTTAAACAAGCAGCTAACCGGACAGCGGATTTAGTGGGCGACGGAACAACTACTACTACCATTCTAGCTCAAGCAATGATTAACAGAGCCTTAGCAATTGATTACACTTCTCACGTAGAGATTAAACGTGGCATGGAAGAAGCAATTGAAGAAGTTAAGTGGCATTTACAAAACCTAAAGAAAACGGTAGGAGCTAAAGAGATGGTTGAAATAGCAACTGTTTCTGCTAACAATGACGCAGAGCTAGGAGAACTAGTAGCTGAAGTTTATACTAAAGTAGGTTTGGATTCCACTATCGACGTTAAGTTAGGCACTAGTGAAAAGACTTACGTAAACTATGTAGAGGGTATTAAACTTGAAAGAGGGTTTGCAATGCCGCACTTCTGTACGGATTATGGAAAAGGAGTTGCCGAATTAGAAGACTGTAAAATCTTAATCTACAACGACTCTATTAAAGCGGTAACAGAAGTAACTGAAGTTATTAGAGAGTGTATCAACACTAAGAAGAGTTTGCTTATTATCGCGGACGATGTATCTGAAGCTGCTATGGCTTCGTTCATTCAAATCAAGCGCGACAGTACTATTCAAATCTGCGTTTCTATTTCTCCCGAATTTGGAGAGAAACGTGAAAATGTTTTACAAGATTTAGCTTTAGCTGTCGGTGCTTCTGTTTACAATTCTAAATTCAATACTCAAATTGTTTTGGGCGACGCTAAGAAAGTAACAGCATTTAGAGATAAAACTATCATTCTAGCTGACGATGAAGCTAATAAAGAAGTTATGGGATTGAGAATCAATGAGTTGCAAGCTCAAATTAAAGACGCTGACAAGCTTGACAAAATCAGTTTGAAACGCAGAATCTCAAACCTTAAATCTTCCATAGCTGAAATCATTGTAGGAGGAACTACGGAGATGGAAATCAAAGAGAAGAAAGACCGAATTGATGATGCTGTTCCCGCTTTAAAAAGCGCAATAGAGGGAGGATATATCGCCGGAGGAGGAAGTGCTCTTTATCACATCGCCGGACTTTTGACAAACGATTGTGTATTGAGTAGCGGAGAGAAGAAAGGATTTGAAGTTGTAAGAGAATCTATTAAAAGACCTTTGAAACAGATTTTGGAAAATGCAGGTCTTAGTGTCAGCAGTTGTTGGTTTGATTATACATTCTTCAAAGATTTAAATAGCCGCCCAATAGTTAAGACTTATGGCGTGGGAGTGAATGTTAAAACTAGAAGAGTGGAGAACATGTTTGAATCAGGAATTATTGATTCAGTTAAAGTTACAGAAATGGCTTTAGATAATGCACTTTCAGTTGCCACTATCGCGCTCTTCACGGATTCATTAATATTAAGTAAAAATTTAGGAGAGTAATGGAAAACCCTGCATTTAAAAGAGTACTAGTCAGTAGAGAGACAACTAAAGAAACTGTAAGTTGGGATTATAAAGAAGAACAAGAATTCCCTCCCTACAAAGTAGAAGCTGTTGGTGAGATGTGCGACGATTTTATAAAAAGAATAAAAACTTTAAATAAAGAAGTTATCATTTCAGATGGCGGAAAAATAAAAATCAAAGAAGAGGGTGGTAGAGAATATTATCTTATTCCTCAAGAAGCGATTTTGATGTATTAAGAGCAGAGAAAGGAGAGCATTAATTTGTTCTCCTTTTTTTGTGAAAAATAATTACGAATTTTCTTTTTTATCTCAAATATTATTCTTACATTTGCATAAGAAAAATAAGAGATATGGATAATAAATATTACACACCGGACGAGGACGAATTTTGTAAAGGGTTTGAATATGAAGTTTTTGAAGAAGCTCCGAAAGACATCGACCCTAATTGGCTAACTTTCGTACCTGTCCCTGAAGAAGATACGTGGTTTAAATTTAAATTCCCCGACCCTTACGTAGGATGGAATTTACCGTTACTTTTAAGGAGAAAGATTAGAGTTAAGTATTTAGACAGAGAAGATTTTGAAGAAGTTCTAAACCGGAAGCAATTGAAAGGAGATGACGTGGAATTAAATTTTCAAGTTATTGTTAGCGATAGGATAATGTATGAGTTTGATTATGACACAGACATTTTGGAACTCACAGTGGAAATGTTTGTGGAAGATTTAGAAAGAGGTAAGAGTCACTGTTATCCGCTTTTTGATGGAGTAGTAAAAAACAAGTTAGAATTAAAGAAACTCTTAAAACAATTGAAAATACAGTAATATGAATTGCTTAACTTACTTATTAGACTTGTGGCGAAGAGATAATAGAATTGTAATATATTATAATGGAGACCATGCAAAAGGAGTTGTAGAAAATTGGGTTTTAGATTCTAATGCTCCACCTAGAAAAAAGTCTAGGGAGGATTTAGATAAATATCTTCCACTTGAAGATTGCCACTATAAAGAAACCTTAGCTAAGGTGTTTAATTTGGACGAGAAAGATACATTAACTTTAAAAGAATACTATGACCATCTTAGATTTAGTAGCCGAGATTAGCGAGTTAGTGGAGAACGAACCGAATGATATGATTCTAGGAGAAAAGATTAGAAAATTATTAAACAAAGAGGTATGAAAGTAGAGGTAGGAGAACACGGACTTATCGAAATGAAAGAAGTCTACAACCCAATAATTTTTGACTCTAATGACGGAGAGAGATTATCTGTCTGTATGCGAGACAGTGGGTTTGCACTAATGTACGAAGGTAAACCTTATTGGGCACAGAAGGGGGAGATTACAGGATTGGAGGATTACACGGTTTTAGACCATCTTATAGCCGCGAAACAAGAAATAGAAAAAGGAAACAGTAAAGAAGATTTAAACTCACTTAGCTTTTTAGAAGAAGCGATTAAGTGGCAACAAACTAAACAACTATGAAAACATATACAGAAGAAGAAGTAGAAGATTTATTAAGTACTCAAAAAGAAAACTGTTATACTGCAATATTTGCACAAACACAAGACGAAGGTCTTTTAGAGAAAGTTCTTTGCGCTCCTGAACCGGGAGGTTGGAGAAAGAAGAAAAAACACTTTGCTATGATTAAATGTGGAATTGAATATGCACCGTACATACCTACAATAGATGCAGATTTTGATATGGCTAAATTATTTGAATTTACTAATAATTTACAATTTACCCCGATAGACCCCACTCCAAAAGAAGACCCAACAGCTCTAGTAGAAATCTCAAAAGAGACTGTAGACTTTCTGAAGATGAACTGTAACGTGGAAAGAGAAAGTTATGGAGAGAACACTTACATTTTGAACAACTTAAGATTTAAACTAATTGAAGCCGATGAAAAAGATATTTAGCCTAGCAATACTAATCTGTTTATTCACTGCATGTACAACTTCAGTACCATTGACACAGACTAAAGACAATCTAATGATTGTGAAAGCAACCCTTAACGATTACATTACTGTTCCTTTCATTATAGACACCGGAGCAAGTACTGTAAGTATCCCGGAGTCAATCTTTGAAACTTTAGTGGAAGGGGAAACAATTGAAAAAGGAGATATGCTTGCAAGCGAGAAATACATTTTAGCCGATGGAAATATAGTAGTCTGTCAAAGAGTAATGCTTAAATCATTTAAGATAGGTAACACTACTTTGTATGACGTAGAAGCAATCATCAGTACGAATCCTAATGCGCCCTTCCTTTTAGGACAGAATGTGATTTCAAAATTTAAGAGAATAACTATAGATTACAGAACAAACAAATTAACTTATTAACTATGAAAATTAAAGAAATACACGAATTTTTTAGTGCTGACCACGACAATGTTTCGTCCGTCACAGTAATCGTAGAAACAGAACATGAAACAGGAGCTGTCGCTTTTGGAGAAGGAGAGCCGGAAGACATGTACCTCTTTAGAGACCTTATTGATGCCTATGACATTTCAGACCTTTTGAAGATGGCTTACTATGCCGGGAAAAGAGGAGAGAGTTTGGAATATGAATTTATAGAAGAAAGAGATGATGAATAGAGCAGTCGAAGCAGTGGACGATGCAATAGTAGAAGTGGAATTATTAGGAACAAATCCACAACTTAAGAACATAGTATTAATGCTTGCAGAAACCAAAGCATATTTAGAAGACTATTTAAACGGGGGGAAATAAAAAACAAACAGACTTATGAACAACACTGTAGAAATAAAAGTAAATCACTTAAGAAACCAACTGTCCTATTCCATAAACCTTTCCGACGCAATATACCCTTGGCAAATACGTGAGGGTATTCAAGAAGCTTTAAGACTCGCGGGGTATGATGAAGGAACAATAGATGAAGTATTTCATCAGATGCCTGATATGGAGCAAAGCGGAATGGATATGGAATGTAATGAAGTGGATGAGAATAAAGAAGAAGAACCTCCCACTTGGAATGGAGAAGCATGGGTTGATGTAGAAGGTAATATAGTTGGACACCCTTATGAAACCCGTAGCGATATAGGTAGTGCAGAAGACTCCCTATAATAATACCCCCAAGATGAATCTTACCCTCCCCACATTACATTTTATAATATTACCCCCCCGGTCATTCTTTGGTCGGGGTTTTTTGTTTAAATGCTTATTTTTGAAAAATACTTTTACGTGGTAGGCAACGTATGCACCATAGCGAATCGCCCGCCCACAAAAAAGTGTTTCTGCCCACCCCCCCGGTCTATCTCAAAGTCTCTTAAAAGCCCTGTAAACTACCTTAAAAAAGTTTTTGAACTGACAATCTTTTTTTATCTTTATTTATTAACAAGTTATCAAAAGTTATTAACTATTTATACTAAGTCTAAATAAACTTAAGTCTTTGTCCGGTCTGTTTATCTTTATTTAGATTAAGTCTATATAGTATAATTAATACCTTTTTTATTTGTTTTTGTCATTTTGTCATTTTGCGCCTTATTTAGATTCATTATAAATTTCTGTTTTGATTAGGATTATTCATTTTAATTTATTAATATACGCGCCCGCGCCCGCCCGCGCAGGCACACACGCGAGCCACTATTTAGATTCATTATAAATTAACACTCAATATATTTTTATAACAAAATAATCTGTTTTTGGCTTGGTCATTCAAAATATTGTCCCTGTTCAACGTTCTCAAACTTTTAATACTTCCATACATTTGCACCTGTTTACATTACTTAAAACACCTTTAAAATCGTTTTTAAGGCTATTTAATAACCTTTTACCTTTATAATAAATGAAAAGCGGGCGCGCGTATATTATACGAAATTCTTTTTAAATAAAAAAATTTATTTTCACTTTCTATTAAAAAACTTTTATGCACCTTTACACTGTCCAAAAGACATGATAAAAAGGAGTTCTTATTTAGACTGAAAATAAATAACAAAAAAAGTTAGGTTATATCAAATAAATTATTACCTTTGAAATGTCCAAAAGACATAAAGAAAAAGAGGTCTTATTTAGAATGAAAATAAATAACGAAAGTTGTTTGGTAGTTTAAAAAAAGTTTCTATCTTTGTAGTGTCCAAAGGGACAAAAGTTCTTTAAGTATTGGGTTATTAGGTCGTTAGGGGTTCATTAATCCTGTCGTAACGCAACAAAACAAGTTTTTTAACTGTTGAGATGTCAACATTAATCAAGGCGTTTTACGCAAAATCAAGAGCGTGCCTATATTCCTTTAAATCGGTTCATTGACATTATGATAGTATATAAAAATTCGGTTTTGCTAGTCGTATTGATTATTTTTATTAATCTTTCCATTAGTAGAGGCTATATTTTACCTTAAGTCTATTTTATAACAGTTTAACACGTTATAAAGTCCTGACAGAATAAGCGAAAAACGAAAGTACTTTTTTTAAGAGTATTGCTAAATTGATATATATTATTTGTTGGGCGGGATATAAAAACACGTAGTTCACCGCTAACTAGATGATGATTGTAAAATAGTTGGGATAACTGTATAATTTCGTCAAGGGTGCAAAATAGGTCTGCGGGTCTCGAAAAATTGCACAGTGTTACACTTCACTAAACCCAAAATAAGGGCAAAAAGTAAATATTACAGAATCGTATGGGGTTATTAATATACCTTACTTGCAAAGCGACAAAAGTAAAAAATTAAATACTCCCCTTAAAAGATTAGTCTTTGTTAAGTTCATTACTTATAAGGGGAACGAGTAGCCAATAACGGCGCAAAATAAAAACAGTAAAATTATGAAAAAGTTTAAAGTTACTTATAATCACGACGTATATAAACCGTCTAATTATGAAATGTTTAAAGCACAGCAAGCTTGGTCAATAACTATTGAAGCAGAGGACTTAAACACAGCCAAAGGTAAATTAAAGTTAATGTATATCATTAACCCTGCTTACTTTAATATAGTAGAGGTAAACTAAAAACAGTAAAATTATGGCAAAGTTAGTTAAATTAACAGACAATCAGAGAAACAAACTAGTAGTAGCAATAGTTAAAAACTCCGTATCTTATCAATGTAAGCATATCGACTATAAAATCGTTGGGAGTAGTGTGCATATTTTTGACGCTAGAGACAACGAAACGTTTTCAGCCACAGAGTTATGTAGTCAATTAAGCGGGTTTAACCAATACTTTACTATTGATGAAGGTAAAATAGTACTTAGAATCTTTTAATATGCTAGTAATCAGTCTTTTAGCAGTTACCATTATCGTTTTAATGGTAGCTGTTTTCTGTTTAGCTTATAAGATAGCAGGAAAGTTTTTATAATTGTTCCACGTGGAACAAAGCGCGGGAAGCCCTGTAAATAGAGGGATAAACCCCAAAAAAGTATTTTATTACCTTAAAACAGGGGTAAATTACACTCTAAAAAATCGCATTACATAACGAATTACATATATATCCTTATTATGAAACTAGTTGAAAAAATCAAGTTAATAGCTATCCAATTATTGGAAGATAACACAATGTTAACCGTTGAAAATTTTATGAAGCAATCTAATTTATCTTTAATAGATTGTGAGCAAGAAATTTTGGACTACCTTAGTAAAAGTCAAATGAATAGTAAGATAGGTATTCATTCTACTATTGTATTGCGTACAGTAGGGAAAAACACTATTGAATACGACGGTAAAGAGGTTATGATAACAGACGGTTGGAAGGTTGATTACGGTTACTTTGATAAGGGTAAAAATGTTATCCGTTATGATAGTAGTTACATGTTTAGGAGTTCTATGTATAGACAAGCTCTTAAGAGTGCTAATTATTATGGAATTAAATCTTTTTATTAATCTTTTTTCCCGCGAAAATTTAAAACAATAGTATTATGAACAAGATATTAGAATTTGTATTACAAGCTCGTCAAGGACATTATGTGCATGCGTTGGAAGTATCGGACGTTTACGAGTTAGAAAGCTGTTTAGAATCGTTATATAGCGAGTTTGTGGAAGAGTACGGACTGCCGGAATTGATTGATTTTTGTACTTCCTTAGAATTGTACTGTTTAGACGACGACGACTTAAGCGAAGAGTTAAACAGCTTAAAGGGAGAGCAAGTATATAACTTTAATATTGAAGAGTTTTTAAATAACCTTTAGTTTTCTTTTTCCCCGAAAAACTAAGTAAATAATTTTAACCACTATTAATAAATAATATCATGACTAAGCAAGAATTAAACAGGGACATTAAAGTCTTTATAATAAGTTTGACAAGTTAGCAGGGGACGACTTTTATAAGTTCGTCGAAACAGAGGGACAAAAAGAGTTTAAAAGATTATACTACGCTGATTCGGAAGCGGACTACCTGAACAAAACGACGTTGTTAATGATGATGAACTTAAACAGACGTTACAGGTATATACAGTTTCACACATTCTATATTAACGCTGAAATTTAGTAGTATGAAAGTAAGAGTTGACAAAGTAATCTTTGTATTGATGATAGGTGCATTAATAGTGGCTATCATTTTAGAAAAACATTGTAGTAATTTAAACGGTTTTTAGTTATGGACAGAGACAATATAGTTTTTCAGGACTGCGATACCTTAAAAGATATTGCGGAAAAAACAGCGTTAATTTACGCGGGGTCTAGTGAGTTAGAAAAAGAAATGCTTAAACTAGGGGTAAAATATACCAAAGTTTGTAAGGGTGCAAATACTTACTACGTATTAAGACATTCAGAGTTTGGAGTAACCAAAGTAAAATTATAAGGTATGGAAACAGTTTACGAAAATACTTGGTGTAAAATAGTCTCTAGGGGCGGGTATTATGTGTTAATAAGTAAGTCCGGTAAATATAACGACCAATATTTTAACACGTTGGACAGTGCAAAAAAATATATCGGGGTAAAGTAGGACAAACAAAAAATAATCATTAAATTTACAGTCTAAAAATATATATCATGGAAAATATAAAAGCTACAATAGAGCGTGCAAAAGTACAGTTAAATAAATGCATGGAATCAGGTGCTTATGAAGCAGCCGCAATTATAACAGCTCAAGAGTTAGGACTAAAAATGACCGTTAAGGGGGTTGAATACGGTTATCATTTTGCGGACGACAATCACAAACGATATATCTTTAAACTGAACTTAAAAAAGGACGGTCAAAGTTTTACCTTTAAGTTCGGGCAAAGTATTATTAGTGGTAGTAATGAACCTACAATGTACGACGTATTAACTTGCCTTCAAAAGTATGATGTTGGAGATTATGCGGACTTCTTAAACACTTTCGGTTACGAGTATTCAAAAGAATCTAAGAAGATTTACAAAGCAGTTTGTAAAGAGTTTGAAGCGATGCAACGACTGTTTACACCGGAAGAGTTAGAACTGTTACAAGAAATTCAGTAACAGTGTGAACCTTATAATTAAACGCCAACGGTTTAATGCATACCACGAAATTAACGTGGTATGTAATGAATCGGGGAAGGAATTAACTAGGGAATCCAACGTAGTTAAGAGCGTAAAATATGGAAGTAAACAGATAATGTATAAGGGTAAATTGTGTAACGTCGTGAAGTGGGAACGACTTGATAAAGAATAGTGTTATGAACACATCAGAAAATAATAAACTAATAGCTGAATTTTTAGGTTATAAGTATGAAACGACAAAATTTACAAAGGGTGTTAATAGAACATTAGTAAAATTATATAATCCTAATACACCTACCGGATTACCACTGTTAAAAATATATGAAGAAAATTCTATTAAGTTTCACAAAGATTGGAATTGGTTAATGTTAGCAGTGCAACAAATAGAAGGTATCGAAATAGTGATGGGGGACAGGGACAATTTTAGACACTTTCAAAAAGTTTTAGCCCACCCTATATACACACCACTAGAGAAAATCTATAAAGAGATAGTATTATTTATTGAGTGGTATAATAAAGAATGTAATCTTTAAAAGTAAATTTATGTATAGTATAGAAGGTGTAACGTTGCACGATGATGTGTATGTTATGGCAATAGTTGATAAGAGTAAAGAGGTAGTTCATATTTTAACAGGTAGGGATATGCTCTATATTCGTAATCAAGGGTACAGTGCTTTTAAGGGTACAGTGCCGGAAGAAACAATAAAAGAAGTATTAATATCTAATAACGTGGAGTTATGGAAACAGTAGTTTACACATTACCGTCTTATTATGCTTGTGCATTTTATTACGGGGACTATTCAGGTCTTGAAGAGCAGGACATTGAAGAGGTTGAACAGTTCATAAAAGAAAAGCTAGAAATTTACGCAGTGTTCAACTGTGTAGGAGTGAGCGAAGAGACAGAGTTTCTACATAGAAACGACATGAATAATTTAGGCGCGGACTGTTTAGAATATACCTTTGTAATCAATTAAAAGTTATGAGACAGTTAACAGTAACAGTGGAAACCTTTAACAGTATGTTACTAGGTTTAATTCAATCGGGTGTAACCTTTGAAGCGGAGGAAACTAAACACGAAATAGTAATTACCTTTCTAGGAGGGTATTAATATGTAGAGTTATGACTACAACAGAAAAAAAAGTCTTCTTAGTACTGAACAGTAAAAGAAGTATTGAAGTGTTCAACCTAATAACTAGCTTAACAGATAGTGAAGTTGATGAAGAGTTTAAACGTCTAATAAAATACGGTTATGAGTAGAATGTTTACAGAAGAAGAAGTAATATCCTTTGTTAATACATTAGGAGATAACAGGACATTAGACGATTCTGATAAAAATAATATTGGTTGGATTAATGTCTTCCGTAATCCTAAAGGGGAGGATTTTAAAACTACTAAGCAATTATTAATGGATTGGATAGAGGGTAAAGAAATTTAAAATATTATAGTTATGAGTAGAAGCAGTGAAGACAGTGAAGATTTAAAAGCATTGTATCTAGTGGTTTTAATCCTTATCTTTGGAGTGTGTTGTTTTAAGTGGGGTTCTTATCTAGGCGCGGAAGAGGTTAAACAACAACAGTTGATTGTACTTCCTACACCATATAAGCAAAGCATTGAAGCCATTGAAGATAGAGCAAAGCAAGTCTTTGATGAAGGTGTAACAGTTGAAGAACAGCTACGCCTTGAGTATATTGTTTGGGGGGAAGCACAGCAATAAAGAGTTAATTTAGTTTGGTTAATAGCCTGCTCACTTTATACTATATCCATAAGTAGTGTAAGGGTGTAACTTCAAAGTAAGGTAGGCACAAAAAATAGAAATATGAAACAGTATAAAGCATTAATGAACCCAAACAAAGTAAAGAATGAATTTCTTTTAGGGTTAATTCTTATGTTAGCACCGGAAAAAGCGGACTACAACGAGAAGAGTTTTAACAGTAAGTTTAGAGGGTTCGGTAATACTTCTGAATTAATAGGTATAACGGACGTACAGAAAGAACTTATTGATAAAGTAAAACATATCTTATTTTATAGAGGTGGTATGTACGACGTAGTTAATATGTTACATTCTTTCTCTAGGGGTACAAAGAGACTAAGAACTAATAATAATAACGAGCGGGCACATGAAGACCAATACATTTTTACTTGTAAAGATGGTAATCCTAAGTTAAGTCATTACGGTAATTTACCCAATGCTCACTTCCGTTGGAATAGTGGGGAACGTTATACCTTATCAAGTGAGGATTTAAAGAGAATTGAATTGTATATTAGACCGCTAATAAAAAGTCTATAATTTTAGTTGGTAGTGTGAATATTAATAGTTACCTTTGGAGGGACTTAAAAAAATAACAGTTATGGAAAGTATATTAAATCTAACCGTTACAAGTGCGGGAGAGTTCTTAAAGAATAGACCTTCCTTAGATATTGCGGTAATCACTAGCGAACACAGTAAATTATGTATAGCCTTTGAACGTCCGGTAAACGATATAGAATTGGACAGAGAACAGATAAAAGAATTGATTAAAACCTTAACAAATATCCTTTAGTTATGTACATAGAATTTAACATTTCATTGAACGGAAAACACTTATTTGCTACACATGAAAGAAGTTGTAGAGACAGTGATAAAGCTAACACACTAAAAGAAATATTGGTAGTGAAGTTTCCCGAATCAGAAGGTTATAAAGTTTCGGCTTTTATGAACCCTGAAAGAAGTTACGGTCTTAGCGTAAGTAAAGACATGAAAGAAGAAGTTAACAAAGTGTATAACGAAATAAGAGACTAGAGTTATGAAAATGTTAGACAAACATAAGTCGAAGTTACATAAAGGTTTTTTAAAACAAGTTAAAAGACAAGATTTAAAGCCCGAAACTGTAAAGATTATAGTAATACCTATCCTCTTAACTTACAGTTACAAACATAGTGAGTATAGACCGTTAAAACGTAAGTTTCATAATAACAAGTGGAACGGTATGAACTTAAAAAATTTATATAATCGTTTTACTCCTACGGAGGTTGGTTGTATGTATTCTAAAAGGAGTATAAACAAAGAAGGTAAATATATCCTTTCCTTTCACGGTAAAAGTGTATTAAAGAAAAAAAGACTACTTAAAAACATTTAGAGTTATGGACAAATATGTTATTACAGATTGGGCGGGTAATCGTTTATTTCCCAATATTGAGTTCACGGATTTTGACGAAGCGTGGTTGTTCATATATGAAAACGTAGAAGAAGAGACAGAAGACGACGGAACGTATGACGATTATTATGTAATCCTAATAAATTAAAGTTATGGAAACTTGGGCATTAGTAGAAAATACCCTGTATGGGTACAGAAAGGCGGAGATATTTAAAAGTATTATTTCCGGTAGAATTAAAATAAAGTTCTACACTTTGAAAGGTAGTTACCTTTGCACTAATTATTATAAATCAATACCTGCTTACGTTAAAGCAGTGGGTATCTAAAAATAACCAATATGGACATCACACAAATTAAAGAAGGGTACAAAGATTTAACCTTCACACTGACCGAAAGATTTACTAACGCAGTAGATACGTATAACTTAATGTTGAAGTTGAACACAGAACAGGAAACTAGCGGGGAATATGACCTGTTAATGCACAAAGTAGACGAGGAAGTTAAACAACATAACTTACACGTTGAATTATATCCTAAATTCTTTGTAGGACATGAAGACATTATCTTTGAATTAGTAGTAATGATTCAAATGAATACAGATTGTACTTTGGACAATAAAGACCTAGTTAAAGAGTTTGTTTTGGGTAGTGTGTTGAAAGCTATCAAAGAACATTTTAACTTCTATTACCGGAATCACTCTTCCAATATAGAAGTAGTTAAACATTACTTTAAAAATTATTAGTAGTATGAGAAAGATTACACAGTTATCAGTTAACGCATTTTTGAATGACGCACCAATTAGACAGGCAAATATGAGTGTTAAGATTGAAGACAATGAAACTAACTTATACCTTCACGGTAATAAGATAGCTATTAAGTTTAACACAGGGACAATCTACATAAGTCATGCAGGTTATCCAACTAGAACTACCTTTGAAAGGTTAAACGGTATTCCTAATGTAAGGGTAAACGTTAAGCGTGGAGTTGTTTACCTTAATGGTAATGAGTGGGACGGAAAATGGATTCAAATAAATTAGAGTTATGAATTTAGGACATAATGAAATTGCTTCCTTAGAATGTGAGGGAAACAGTTGGATAGTTACTTTCAGAACAATGGAGGGAACAATAGAAGCTGTGTTTAGTAACGAGACAGATGCAACAGATTATTATAATAAGTTAAATTAGTGTAGTTATGAGAAAGTATGTAGTATTTATCTATTCAGATAATAGTAATGAGTTAGTATATGACTTGTTTAATAGACAGTATGATTCGTTAGCGGGTTTGCGGTCTTCTCTTCCCCCGAATTGCCTAGTGTATAGTCTAAGTGAGTATGTGTATATGTGTAACTACAATACAGATGATTTAGCCTGTATAATGCGGAGTAATTATGTAACATTTGTTGACGTTAAAGAGTAGTATTATGAAAGGAAAGTTAATACAGTTGTGTGATTCTTTATCGGAAGAACCGGAAGGAATAATTTATTGTGAAGATGAAAATGTTGATACCAACATTATAGGTTTTCATTGGGTAAAGTTTTGCGAAAGTAATTTACCTATGATAGGTTTATTTCTCTTCTACCTTAGAGATAAAGTAGATGTAGAATTTACTCAAGTACACTTAGAAGAAATTTATAACTAAATCTTAAAGATATGAAAATCACTTTGAATAAAGAAGAAATACAAACTGTCTTGGAGGACGCTTTGTGTAATGGCGGGTTATCTTGCTTAGGAGATAGCGGAATTGAGTTAGATTATAAGAAGACAGATTACATAGAACACAAAGAAACAGGAGACTGTTACGAGACTGTTTTAATGAAGATGTTAAACAATGGTAAAGCACTATCTTTTATAGACGAAGAGTGCGACGGAGAATATTCAGTAGACTTGACTTTAAAGTTAGCCACTGAAAGACTGACCGACATTACAGACAAACACTTGTCAGATACAGTTAAAAGAATGTTGGACGAGGAAAGTGATGCGGAAGATGGGTATGTTTTAATTCAGTTCATTTTGTATAACGAAGTAATTTTTGGATAATATGGTAAAAGTATATTTTGAAAGAGGTACACATTCAGAATTAGTAGCTACCTTTGTATGTGAAGAGATTTATTTAGCTTGTCTTCCCGCACTAAAAAGACGAGCTAAAAAAGAAGGGTTTGATACAGTAACAGAAATTGTAGAATAGTATGAAAGATAAAAAAGCAGTTTATGGGTTGGGAAGTAGTAGAATGTAATGGGGTTTCTTACGTAGATACACAACCGGACAACATAAACGCACCAATGTTAATGATTGACCAACTGTTTGAAGATTGGAATATCTTACACAGAATAACTAGGGAGATTAGTTCTTTGTGGACTTTAGATACTAACAATAAGTGGGAAGAAGCTCTAAGAAAAGTAGTTGACCTACATATCGGGGAAAGTAAGTACAGAGTGTACGGTGAAATAGTTGAATTTATTAATTGGTATAACTTAAATAAATAGTTATGTTAGAGACTAACAAAATAATAGCGGAGTTCTACAACGGAGAAGAAGCTAATTATTACAACTTCCCACAGTTTGGTTATATAACTGCAAGCGGGGAGTGGAAGACAGAGTTTTTTCACAACGACTTAAAGTTTCACAAAGATTGGAATTGGTTAATGAGTGTAGTTCAGAAGATAAACACAATAGACGATTATAGATTTACGGTTGAAATTAATTCAATGGATACTAACATACACGATTTAAAAAACGGAGGGTTTGTATTTCAATCAGAGTGTAAGTGGCAACCGGACGAACTTATTAATTCAGTTTACGAAGCAGTAGTACAATTTATCAATTATTATAAAAAACAGTAATCATGACAGATTCAAGAAAAGAATTAATAGAGAATTTCTTAAGAGGATTAAGAACAGAAGTTGACGTGTTAAATCATGTAGACATTGAAGACATTGAAATTGAATACGCTTATTCGTCAATTTACGACATGATTGAGAACGGTGGAGGTTTTGACATTGACATTACCTATTACAGTGAAGCTATGAAGTACTTAACGGACAACGATACAAGTCTAAGTGAGTCTTTAAGATTAGCTTCTGAAATGGGTTATGAAGTGGATAGCTTAAGCAGTGAAGTTCTTGCTTCCTTATTAGCTTCTCACTTATCAAGAGACGAGTTTCAAGAATTACAAAGTGAGATTGACGATTTCTTTGAAGACTTAGTAGACGAGGATGAAGACGAAGAAGAGGACGAAGACGAGGAATAGTTATGAGAAAAGTAGGAAGTAAAGACGGTTTTGAAGTGTGGTTTAACACTACTGACCAAACGTATAGCGTGTACCACTACTTACAATTTGTTAGGGGCGGTATTTATAATTTCACAGATGTAAAATCTTATTTAGAATAGTTATGAAAAACAAACAAAAACCGTTTAAAGACATGGTTATCTTTAAGAAACTGAATAGAGACTGTGAATTTATTTCTAGTCTTTATCCGGCTCTTAGTCCTAACGAAACATTCTACGGAGACGATATGACTTTATCAGATGTTATGTACCCGCATTTAAGCGAAGAAGAGAAGGGAGATTTAACTGAATTACTAACTAAATTGGAAGAAATGGCGGATAACGTTATCCACCGAATAGAAAAAGAAAGCAAGAAGTACATTTAAAGACGTTCTAAGAGACCTTCTTGTTAAAGGGAAGGTCTTATATCAACCACTAAAAAATAATCGTTTAAATCAAGTATTATGAAATATGTAACTTACCATATAAAAGGTTTAGGTGGAGTAACACCAATAGCTGTAAAACTGACAACTAATCAATATTTTGTAGGTTTGGATATTTTTTACGATGCTATAAGTTTAGCAGGTATTCAAAATGTAAGGATAAATACTAGTGGGAGGATTAGAAAAGATGCTGTTATAATTGATGTCTTACAACACTATAAATATGATTTTAACGAGTTAGAAAAACAATATTACGATAAATGTTACAACCCTAAAAATTTTTAAATCAAGTATTATGCAACCAACAGTTTATGTAGTAGATACACATGATGTATTGAATAAGTCTCACGCAGATTTGACAGATAAAGAATTTATTACTTTGTCAAAAAATTCAAATATGGATTATACCTTACAGGGTTTTCAATCAGCTTTTAATCTAGGGGAGTTTGACGAACCTCACTTTGTTATCCGTTTCCTTAACAGTTAAATCAAATATTATGATGACAGTATACGAATTAAATTCAGACGAGTTAGAAGAGCTTAGAGAAGCTTATTTCTACCAATTGCAAGATTTAGGGGAGGAAGATTTTGAAAGTCCTTTTGAAATTCCAATGGATAATACAATCGCTCACTATGAAGGAATAACCTTTGTAAAAGAAGACTTCTTCTGTAACCTTTAATAATTAATATAATGAAAGGATTGAAATTCACTATCTTAGTGTTAGCACTCTTCACAGTATTAGCACTAAGCTATGTGTATGTTGAACTACGTGCCGGAGTAGAAATGTTTAACGGTATTTCGCCGGAGGAAAAGCAAAAGATTAATAACTTATTTAATTAAGATATGAAAAAGAAAACAGATTACTCAATAACAGTGAACACTTCTTACACAAACAGAAGACATTTCATTACTCAAAGAGAGTGTGCCGATTGGTTAGGAATTAAAAATAGCTCAAAGAAAGCTATTGAAAGTAGATGCAGACAGTATAGTATGACAGTAGAATTTGATAAATAAGAAAGTATGAACACAGTATTAGTAGACATTGACGAGAAAGATATTAGCAATTTTGCATTATCAACAATAATAGATTTAAAAACCTTAAACGAAGAAGGACACTCACAAGTATTTAAAACTTATCCTTTCACATTGTACCGGAATAGAATGATGTATGATAAGATGATAACCATGCAAATACCCGTTGAGAACTATTGTTTATATTTAGCTTACGGTTTGGTAGAATCATTCTAAATAACACTAGAAATTAGGAAGTTACAAATATTAATATTACTTTTACAAAGAATTTAAAAACAGTTAGACGCTTCTGAATACAAAAAGGCGTGAATATTATGAGAACAATTAGAACAAAGGTTTATTCATTTGACGAGTTGAGTGAAACAGCAAAAGAAGTTGCTATTGAAGAAAGAAGAAATGCTTATTATGAAGACAACGACTTCGCATTATTTGCAGTAGACGACGACAATTTATTTGAACCGAACCACCACGAACTTATGGAAGTGTTTGGAGAATATCCTCCAACACTGACAGAAAACTTAAGAAAGAAAATGCACTTTAGTGTAGACCAAAACTACTTCTTAGATTGTGAGAACGCTCTGTACATACCAAATAACGACAAGTTCTTACAGTGGTTAGGTATTAAAGACAAAGAATTAAGAGACCAAATATACTTCACTATCTACACTCCTACCGGAAGAGATAATAGTACTGCAATAAACTTTAGTTGGGATTCGGAGGAAGAGGAAACAGAAGAGTATTTTACAGCAGTTGACCAAGCTACTGAAAAGTTTAATGATTACATTGATAGTATCATTGACAGAATCAGAAAGAGTATTGATTATTACTTTTCAGATGAAGCTATCACAGAAGACCTATTGAACAGCGAAGATGAATTTCTTTCTAACGGTAAAAGATATTAAGCTATGAAAACACTATATTACACGATATACCCTGAAAACGGTTATAAGTTAATCAGTCTTTATGACATTGTAGATAACAAGCCTGTCTTAATAACGGAGATTGAGGGAGACGAATATGGGAGTAGTCAAGAAGAATTAGAGTTATACGTTGAACACGAATTGTGGGAGAACGAGAATGATTTTGAAGAAGGTACAACATTTACATTTGAATTATTATAAAACTTAAAACTATGAAAAAATATCTTTCAATCTTAGCAGTTACCGCATCGGTAATGTTAACATCATGCAGTCCTGAACTTGCACCAACAACAGAACCAATTACTCTTACACATGACATTAAGTTCGAGTGGGACAGTAATCAGGTAGACCCTTACGTGGTATTCACAGTTATACCGATTGACCCCACAAAGCCTGTATACGTCTTAGAGACTAGGGAAAAGTATTTCTACTATCACTTTGAAAGTGGAGACAGGTTTACAATTGACATCAGTAATAACGGAACAGCACCTTCGCCGGAGTGTTGGTTATACATAGCCAATGGAAGCGGAATATTATTAGATGAAGAGTTCTTATCAAATGGAGTGTTTTACAGTAGTTTTATTAACGGAGTTGGAGGAATAGGTTAGGATTATGGAAGAGACAAATAGATTAATAGATACCTTCATGGGAAGTGATGGTAAGTATATTTCTCACAAAGACCAATGGGGCGGAGAAGTTTGGGGAAGTCATGAGCCTAATCCTTATCATTGGGATTGGAATTTGTTGATGGAAGTAGTTGATTATGTTGATTCTATGCTTACAGATGATACATTTGTCGTTATAGAATACAATAGATGTTGGATTAACGTATTAGAAGGAGGCTTTGACATTGACGTAATAAATAACAGTAGAAAGCAAGCGGTTTATCTAGCAGTAGTACAGTATATAGAGTGGTACAACACTAAAAATTAAATTTAAAACGGAGCGCATGAAAGATTATAATATACCAATCATTTATCAGTCTTGTAAAAACTTCCACGTAGAAGCAGAGAACTTACAAGAAGCGGTTGAAAAAGCATTAAAACAGTTCTTCTCCGAACCGGACGAAATGTACATCGAAGACAGTTTTGAAATAGACGGGATTGTTTTAGAAGATGGGGAAGATTTTGATATGGATAAATTGTTAAAAAACTAAGATTATGAAAACTATTAAAACATACCTTCCGGTCTTCTCCGGTTTTTACGGGACATTATTTGAAGAGGTTATCGACAGTGAAATTGATTATATCTTAGAAGGAGACGAAAGTTTCACTATGGACAACATTGAGTTTGACTTTAAACAGTTCAGAGAAGACATTGCTCAAAGATGTGTGGATATATTTGAAGATGCTCTCAACAGAGAGTTAGGTACAAAGGTTGCCGTTATCTTTGAATCAATTTGCTCTCCTAGACAATACAACTTTGGAAATGATAGTATAGACGTAGCTATGATTATAAGTGAAGAAGATTTTAATTGGATTTTAAACGTTATTAAAACAAACGCAGAAGAAATACAAGAAGAACTAGTAGAAAGATATTCAAGTAGAGACGGTTTTTATTCTCATCACTCAACAGACTTAAATGATTGGTTAGTGGATTTAGAAAATGCTCATAAATTCGGAGCAATGCTAGACATTCTTTGCAATGTTTTAGATATTGTAGACGAAGAAGAAATGGTTGACCGAGTTCGCGGAAATGTAAGTTTAGATTACGAAATCTTATAATATGTTGTATCACAGAGATTTAGGCTTTCCCTCTACCCTAGTGGTGGAGGAAGCTTATACCTTCTACCCTAGATATTCAGCTCATGCGGAGAAGGAATCTAAGAGCGATAGGTACGGAGAAATTAAACTACCTAAAAGAATTGACTTCTTAAGTAGTGATATTGTAGAGATTGAGACTTCTGACGATAAGACTATTGATAAGATGGTTGTCAGACTGTCTTACAACGGAACTTTAGACTTGTGTTCAGTGATTATACCGGAAACAAGTGTAGTGAAGACCGTATGGATTAATGCTAAAAAAGATAAACATCCAACTTTGGATAAAAGTAAATACTCAAATTAAAGATTATGGAATTAGTAGAAAAATATAGATTAGCTTTATTACAGCTACAACAGTACAGTGATAACGAATTGATTATTCAAGAAGGGAAAAAATTAAATGTTCAGGACGAGTTGGATATTATTAACCCCCCTAAAGAGAAATTCGTTTGGAGTTATTCAGTAAGTTCTAACTCTATTTGGGCTTCGTTTGATTGCGGAGAAGTAGAAGCAGAAACTTATGAAGAGGCTTTGGAATTAGCTAACTTAAAACTAAGTAAGGAATTTGAAAACGCTAACATGATATTAGGCTCTTCATTCTTAACTGACCACATGACTTTAGACTACTGTAAAGACTCGATAGAAATATCTATAAACAAGTAACATGAAAGAAGAACTTGAAGAAAACTTAAGAGACTGCTACGTCTTAATAGATGATTGGGAGTTACTTAAAGACCTTTCACACATGGAAAGGCAACGATTAGATGTAGAGTTAAAACTATTACAAATGAGAGCTATACAGGCTTACAAAAAAGAGGTAGATAAAATCAAAATTTAAAAGATATGGCAAGAACAGTTGAAGAATGTGAGGAAATTATAGATTTTCTTTATAAGAAAATCGGAATACTAGAACAAATAGACGAAGTTAAAGATGAAACTATAGCAATACTTAAAAAGATTGTCGAAGTAAACGAGGAACTTTTAAGAATAAATAGAATAATAAACGCAAAAGAAAACGGAGAATATGAAAAATAGATTAAACAACCACACAAACAATGTTTTCACTCTGTTCGACGCTTGGGGAATGTTGGAAGGATTGACTCAATATGAAAGAGAAAGAGTCTTATATGAACTGAAAAGTTTACAGACAGAAGCAATAGACATCTTCAAAGAAGAAATATGGAAGCTCTAGTAATCATTACGTTCATATTGATTGTAGCAGTAATACCTGCATACATCACATACAGATTAGTTAAACAGTCAATTAATAATTGGCATAAATAAAGTAAACTATGAAAAAATATCCATTCATTATCACAGTAAGAGAAGGTTATGAAGTCGAAGTAGTAGCCTTTGAAGAAGAGATAAATGCTCATTTAGCATTTGAAGAATTTAAGAAGACCGGACAGTTCGACCTTTGCCTAATGAAACGACAAATGGATGGAGATTATGAAGCATTGGAGACTTATATCAGTAAAAAACAACACGACAATTAGTACTATGATTATATATTTAGGAATAGCAGTTTTTTCAATTTACATTATTTGCAACGATAAGAGATAACAATATGAAACATCCAATGGGAACAGTGGCTCACGTAAGTCATGGTAGTACAATAATGACAGAAGCGGAAAGAAGTGTACTGTCTAGTAATGAAGAAATGCCTATCGTACCATACGAACCGGAAGAAGAAAGAGCTTACACTATACACGATTTAGTCGGAGATGATAATGCTTTATTGTTTGAAGCCTTGTCTAAACGGTTCACTCCTCGCGGGAAAAGAGTACCAACAGAAGAAGAATACTTAGAATACGAATTAATCCTACAAAAGAAGTCTAAACTTTCAGCTAAAGAAAGAAAAAAACTTACAAATTTAATTGAAGAAGCACAATACGATGGAAAATAATCATTTTAATACCGGAGAACACATAGTTGCTCTTCAAACTTATGAAGAGCTAGTCAAAGGTGCAACATATACGGTTGCAGGTATAAGTTATTGCTCTCATTGTGGCTGTCAAAACGTAATCCTTGAATTAATAGATAAAGGTTTTAACGCTATGGGTTGCACAGAGTGTGGTAAAACTTCGATGCATACAGTTAATGTTGGAGCGAGAAGATACAAATCTTCCCGATTTACTAGACTGACAGATGCGAAACAGTTGGAAGCTATATCAGTAGCTCTTGAAAATTATGAAGAAGCTGCTTATTACAGAGATTTACAAAACAAAGCGCATGGTTAAGTTAAACAACGGAGTCTTCTCCTTCTTAAATAAACAAGGATTGACAATTCACGACATGAGGAGGATTATAGCGTTATACGCTTTGTCCATTGATATTAAAAGACCGAAGAAAGCCCGCTTAGAATGGTACGCTAAAATAACTGAACTAGCTCAAAATGATTTTACTAACTTCAAGAAAGTTTACAACAAAAATAAAGAGTTAAAGAAACAAGTCAGAACTTACGATGATTGGTATCAAGAGTGTTCTTTCGATGGTTCATTTGCTTACAACGGAGTAGCTGACGATTTTTGAAAAAATATTTGCGATATTGAAAATTAATTAGTACATTTACAAAAAAATAAAACACATGGGAGTAGAAAATTTTTACGAATTAGGTAAAGGAATAGGAGCTATAGGAGTTTCTACAGTGAAGGGCACAGATGTAGTTCTTATTACCCTCTCAGACTTATTAGAGAAAACAGAAGTTGGAGTGGATTTACTAGGTAAAGACGTGGAAGAAGAGAATATAACAATTCTCTTCATACATAATCTTGAAGGATTAGCAGTATTAGAGGATGCGTGTAAAAACGCAAGAACAATTTTAGAAAGTAAAAAATAAAGAGAAGCGCATGAAAAAATTATTAGTTTTAGTGTTGCTAATTACCGGAACGGTAGCGGTAGCACAACCCCACTTTGGGACTAAAGAATACTTCACAGGTTCAGTATATGTTGACCCCGGAGGAAGTATTAAAGAGAAAGGTTTAGACTTTGGAGCAGACATTGGATTGGTCAGCTACGGAGGTTATGTAAAGGCGGGGTTTCAATCGTTTGACGCTCTTGAAGGAGGTTATTATGACATTGCCGGAGCAGGAGGATTGAACCTGACTTGGGGAACATTTGAAGAGTTCAGGACGTATGCAGGAATTAGATTAGGACTAATTAACAGAGGTTACAAAGATGGGGACTCTCACGTATATCCCCTCTTTGGAACTGAAGCCGGAGTAGATTACTTCCTCAACGAGAAGTTGTTTGTAGGCGCAGGATTGTCTTATGATTGGAGAGAAGATTTCTTATATTCAGGCGCAGAGCCGGAGTATCAGGGTAGTGGAAAAGTAAAAATTGGTATAACTTGGTAAATTAAAAAACATGAAAAAATTATTATTATTATTGGCAGTATTATTAACTGTAGGAACAGCACAAGCACAGGAGTATAAAGCAGAATTTCACAGAGATTACGATTCAGGTATTCTTTACGAGAGTGATGATACAACAGAAGGTTGGATGGACTATGATGTTAGAGTTATCTTCAACTATGGAGGAGTTTCCAATAAAGTCAAGATGTTTGTAGGAGATTTAGTTTCAACTTTAACTCAAACAGAAGGAACTACAGAAGGGGCTACTTCGGGAGGTATCACTTACTTTGCTCTTCCTTTGCAGGACGATGAAACCGGAGAGGAACTTTTAATGCAAGTCTTTAAAGATGAACGTTACGGTATCAGGCTTATAGATAAGACAGGAGTTAGTTTACAATTTTCTAATAAACAGTAGCCATGTCAGAAATAATTTGGGGAATTTTACAATTGATTTACTTAATCAGTTGTATAGCTTGGTATAATTACATTGTTACTGTTTTTGGTAAAGGAGGTATTTGGGAAGGTTTATCTTCGGATAAGTGGGCGTACATTATTCTGTTTACCCCGCTAGTTAATACAATATTTAGTATGGTTGGGTATATTTATTACCCGCCGCGAAAAAAGTAATATAACATGGGAACAGCACTAATAACACATTTTGTTATAGAATGTATACTAGCTATAGTAATTACATTGTACATAGTCCTCTATTGTTTTGTAGGGGATAGAAAATACAGATGGATTGATGTATATCCACTTCTTATTATAATGGGTTTATTTATTGTAAACTCTTGTTATATATCACATTTATTAAATAATCATTAGTATGGAAAAAGAAGAATTTTATTGTGAAACATGTGAATCTATTTATCCTTGTTCCACTCAAAACTTTGGTATAAAATGCAAATATGAAATTGATTTTGAAATTAATAAATATGGAAAAGAGAAATAGTATAGAAAGCTTATTTGTACCTTATAAAGAAGCTTTAGTTTTAAAAGAGTTGGGGTTTAATGAACAATGTTTAAAATCCTATGGAGATGACGAGGGATTAAATATGCACGATAGTGAAATGTACCTTTCAGCACCTCTTTACCAACAAGCTTTCATATGGTTCAGAGATAAACATAACATGTTAGGGACTGTTTATTCTAATGCAAGTGGATATTTGTGGGAAATTCACGATGATGAAGGAGGAACACATAGACACGCTTCCGGTTTCAACGGAGATTGTGAATTATCAGGGACATACACTTCTTACGAAAAAGCAGAAGTAGCTTTACTACAGAAATTAATTAACTTAGTTAAAAAATAAAAGACATGAGCATAAGCGCAGTAATAAAATATGAAGACAATAGAGTATCAATACATACTTCAAAAGCGAAGAGTGTAAGCACTACTTTAGAAAAAGGTTTTTATACATCTTTACCCGACGGTAAAGGCGGTTTAACTATTAAAGAAGAGTTTCTTCCTGAACTACACACACCTTATAATACAGAAGAAAATGAAACCGTTATTGAAACAGTTAAAAGCTTTTTCAAGAAAGGGATTAAAGAACGAGTAAACGCTCTAGGAGTTATTCATAAATTAGGAATACTTTCTTTTGGTAAACAAGGTACAGGGAAGACAGCTAGAATGAATTATATAGCTTCAAAAATGATTGACGAGTGTGGAGCAATTGCTTTTTTATGTGGTACAGGAGAAGCTTTGCAAGGTGCTATCTCTTTAGCTAAAGCTATTAGAGAGATTCAAGATACTCCTATCATTTTTATAGCTGACGAGTTTGAAAAGTTTGCCGGAGATTATGAATCTGCAATGAAAAGTCTTTTAGATGGTGTAGATTCAATTGAAAATACACTGTTTTTAGGGGCTACCAATTACATTGATTTAATTCCCGATTCATTGAAAGACCGTCCTTCTCGTTTTAAAATTGTGCAAGAGTTGAAAGGGATGGAAGATAAAAAACAAATTGAAGGTATTCTTTTGGACTTGTGTTCTAAAGTTACACCTCCTCTAATGACTTTGGAAGAGATTCAAGAAGAGATTAAAGGTCAGGATAACTATACTTTAGACGAGCTTAAACACATCGTACTTAGCAGAGTTACAGACAGTTACGTCAAAGTTAAAAAAACTACAACTACTCCTATAGGTTTTGGAGCGAAGAAAGAGATTTCAGAAGAAGAAGATAAAAAACTTATGAACAGAGCTATTCAGAAAATACATAATGATTGGTGGGCGGATGCACCTTCACCTCAACTGTTAGACATTAATTCTAACATTTAATTTAATTAGTTTGCACATGTCAAAACTTAATTGTATCTTTGCACTTATAAAATGGAGAAATTCTGTTTTACAACATAGATATAACGTTTAGCCTGAGAAACTAATCATATAAAAATACTTAAGGTATCCCCTTTTAGATTTTTGGACAAATTCTCAGGCTGTCCGATTTTCTATTAGGGGTTTTTTATTTTCAGTCCATTCCACTATAGGTTTTCAACCGCGTACCTATTTAAAACTAAAAGGCGGATTAACAAGGAATGTTGAAAAATAAAAAGATAAACTAATTAAACACGTTTGATTCACACTAATCTCGCAATGTCTTAACGCTTGACAACGAGTAACTGCATTCCCTAGAGGGTAATCGAATTAAAATGACTGAAAACGAAGCTCTGTTAAGAAATTAATAACTTCACCTACTAAGATTAGGCGCAGGAGCAGAAATGGTTTAATGGTTAAGTAAGTTTCCACTCTTACTACAAACTCCGGTTTTATTCTTTTGAGAGGATAATGCAGGAGTAATAGCGAAGCTATGTCCGGTAGCGAGAAAAAAAACAAAAATAAATTATGAAATAATAAAGAAAATTGAAATTTTCCTTGCACAATCCAATTATTATAATTACATTTGCCAAAGAAAAATAAAACAAGAACATGACAGAAGAACAAAAAGAATTATTTAAGAAAGACCCGCTAATCAAATTAATCTTAGAACAAAAAGAACCTTTGGGGCACATTACTCTAGTGGGCGGAGCTGTAATTGATATCTTGGAAGGACGTATTCCAAAGGATTATGATTTAACTAACATCGACGGTAGAGCTAAAAAGTATTTAAATTTAGAATACTCTCACGATACAAAGACAGCTACTACTTATAAGACATATATCTTTGATAAAAGAGTACAGTTAAATATTCAAGTTTTGAAAACAAGTATAGACAATTTTGACTTTTCTATTTCTGCGGCAATTTTAACTATCAATCATAATAAGGAAATGTCCCTAGCAATAGATGAGAACGCTTTTAAGCTAAAAACTCTGATTCCTCAGAGTGCGAGTTGGGAAGATAGAAACTACGCTTTAAACTCCTTAAAAAGGATTCCACATTGGAAGAAGAAGGGGTATACTATAAAAGATGAAACTTATTTAAGTTTGTTGAATGTAATTGGAAAAAAAGATTCTAAACACAGTTAAAAATGAGAGTACTGATAGAAACATACAGACAGTGGGAGATATACTTCGACACTTACAAAGAAGATTTTTACACTGTATCAAATGAATGCGATAGAGACCAAACTAAACGTTCTTACGCTTCAACAAAGAAGTTCATTGACGATTATATAAAGGAGAACGATACTTTTAGACCTTTTTATGTTCAAAGAATGTACACCGATATACTTAAGGTAATAGGAGTTAGAAAAGACGGAGCTTTTATGTATGAGGATAAGGATGGTAAGAAGAAACAATTCTCTAAATATGACGAAAGAAATTACTTCTTAGTTGATGAAGCAAACGACCATATCTTTGAAAAACTAGCCTTTTTAAACAAAAAAGCAGAGAATCTTAAAAAAGAGATTATAGAAACAGAAGACAAAGTTATTAAGGTAACAGTAGAAGACTACCGTAAAACATTATAAGATGGCAAGAAGAGGAACAGGCGATGATTGGGGAACGAGGTTTAGTATTGTACTTATATCCCTAATATTTATAGTAGTAGTATTAGCTTTCACAAGTTGCGAGGCTGTAATACCTGATACAAAGAAATATGAAATAGTTTTGGAGGTGCATTATCCAACTAGAATAGACACTGTTAAGATTGTAAACGAAATGAGTTACTATCCTTATTTATTCTCTAATAGAGGGAGTAACGATATAGCGGGATTCACAACAACAGCACCAATTAAAGTAATATCAATAAAAGAAATTAAAAGCGTAGCGCATGAATCAAAAGATTAGGAATCTACAGTATGAGAAATTACTGTTTGTAGACATTGAAACTGTCAGAGATATTGAAAACTTCGACGAAAATCATCCACACTACGACAATTGGGCGTGGAAACAAAGAAACAAGGAAAATAACCAACTGTTAACAACAGAAGAGAACATCGCTATTTACAACAACAAGGCGGCTTTATTAGCTGAATGGGGTAAGATTGTGTGTATTTCAGTAGGGTTCATTAAGGATGAAGAGCTACGTATTAAATCCTTTACCGGAGAAGAGAAGGACATCTTAAAAGAGTTCAAAGACTTAGTAGTATCTACAGGTAGAATGGTAGCCGGACATAACATTATTGGTTTTGACGTACCTTTCATGCGTAAGCGTTGGGTAATTAATGGATTAGGAGAGTTTCTTTCAGAGAAACAAGGTAACGACGTATATCAAAAACCTTGGTTGTTGGACGACAGTTTATTTGACACTATGGTGGCTTGGAAGGGTTCAGGCTTCGCTAATACCTCTTTAGAAGAGTTGTCAATGTCATTTAAAATCCCAACAAGTAAAGATGTCTGTCATGGGAATCAAGTGAGTGAGTTCTATTATTCAGGACGATTGGAAGAGATTAAAACTTATTGTGAGAAGGACGTAGCTGTAGTAGCAAATGTTTTAAGATTTTGGAAGGGAGAGTCTATTTTAGAGCCTATTTTTATAGGGGAATCAGCAGAAACTACAGCAGAAATCAAAGCAGTGCCTATCTTAGAAAAGATTTACAAAGCTTCTTCTATTGATGCAGATACATTTAAAGAAATACAGAGTCTTTTGAAGAAAAAGAAAATGACCAAGAAGGACAGAGTGATTGTAGAAGACATGCTAGTTAAAATTTACATTAACAATGAAATGTTTAAAACTGATACTCAAATAGTTAAGGATATTAAAAAATTAGAAATTAAAAACTTATTAGATGGAGTTAAGTAAAATAGATTTACCTAGAAAATACGAGTATAAGGAAGGTGAGTCAAGACAGGAATACCAAAAATATAACGGTTGGAATAAAGTTTCTTACAGTCAAATCACCTCCTTTTTGAGTGATGATTACAAAGGCGATTATTTCGCAGGGTATTTTATGGGTATTAGAGATGGAGGGAATATTTTTAGTTATTTTGGGAGTGCGTGTGGTGATTACTTAAACAAGCAAGACCAACGTATTGACGAATACCTTTCAAAAGAAGATAAGGAAACATTAGATTCTATAGAAAGACCTGATAATGCTGTGTACGAGTATGAAATTTTAATTAATTTAGAACCATTTGGACTAGAAAAAACAGTATTACAAGGATTTTCAGATATTCAATATGAAGTAGCACATAAAGTTTTAAATGTTCACGATTATAAAACACTAAACCTTGATAAAAAGAAAGACTTTTATGAGTCTGATGACTATCAACAGTTGAACACTTATGGATATGGATTAGAGGAATTGGGCTTTTCGATTAATAAAACATCTGTTTTTGGATTAGGGCGACAAGGAAATACAACAGATACTACAGCTTATAGTAAAGTAGGAAACCCTCTGTGGTTAAGATTAAGTGGAATAGTTGAAGAAATTGACAGACCTTATAACAGGGAAGAGGCGGAGAAATATATTTATAAAATAGCAGAAACTTGTAAGAAAATAAGCGAGTATAAGAGAGTATACGAGAAATATTTTAAATAAGTGGAAAAAGAAGATAGAAGGTGTTTTGTATACAGGCATAGAAGATTAGACACCAATGAAATTTTCTATATAGGAAAAGGCACAACAAGTAAAAAATTTTTAAATTCTGAATCCGATAAGAAAAAATTCGTAAGAGCGTTTTCTAAAAGAAATAGAAATCAATGGTGGGTTAATATAAGTAAATTAGGTTATGAAATAGAGATATTAAAGACTAATCTTACTGAAGACGAATCTAATGATTTAGAAGAGTTGTTAATAACTACTTATGGTAGAAAAGATTGTTGTGGAGGCACTTTAGTTAACTTAACTGATGGAGGGGAAGGAGCTATTGGTCGTATTATGAGTGAAGAGCAAAAACAAGAAATAGGTAAGCGCAACTCAGGGGTGAATAATAAGTGGTTTAAAATAGCCTCTGAATTACATCCTATGTACGGAAGGATAGGAGAATTAAATCCTTATTTTGGCAAAACTCACTCGGAAGAAGTAAGAGAAAGTATGAAGAAACCTCATCTAAGTGCTAGAGGTAAAGGTCATTTTAGGTCTAAAGTGGTTTTACATTTATTAACAGGGATTTTTTACGATTGTGTAAGAGATGCAGCAGAAGCATTTGGCTTAAATTATAGCACGTTAAAGAATAATTTAAACGGAACAAATAGAGTTAATAAAACAGATTTTATAATTATTTAAAGAAATTGAAGATTTCTGTTGCACAGTTAAAAAACATTTCCTATATTTGCAGAAGAAAAATAAGAAACATGGAAAAAGAATATCAAGTTACATTTAAAGGTTTTAAAACATCAAAGCAAGCTGAAGAGTTTGCAATGTGGTACGCAGGAAGTGGAGAACAAGATGTCTGTTTATGGTTAGAGGAACATACAGACATTACTTCTGCAAATACTAAGAGTGTTAAAATTAAAGAAAATGGAAATATTATTGTAGAAATAAATCCTTTATAAAAGAGATATGAAAAAAGTAATTTTAGGTTTATTAGTATGTTTGAGTTTAGGCTCATGTGCTAGATGGTCAAACAGAGTTGACGCAAACGGAGGAGTATTTGGGTCTTACACCGGAAATTGGATTGTCATTACTTATTCCGGCAATCACATTACAGATGTTTATAAAATGCAAGATGTGATGGTTCAATCAGAAGAGGGTAGTGACGGTTGGTTATTTGTAACAGAAGGTAATGCGGTTCATGTAGGAGGTAATACAAAAGCTATTCGAGTTGATAATGAGGATGCTGCTAAATGGAATGAATATGTAGAATATCATTCAGAGTTTACAGATTTAGATTACCACGCTTATAGGAAAGAGTTAGAACAGCCTGACTACGAACTTAAAAAAATTAAAAGATAAATTAAAAAGCGGAGCGCATGAAAAAATTTGTAGTAGGTTATCTAAACTTTTATGATAACGAGATTCTTCTTCTTAAAGTAGAAGCAGAGTCAAGTTATGAAGCTGTTAAGAAAGCAATGGTCGAGTTCTGTACCACAGAAGAAGGTAGGTTAGAAGAGTTAGAGTGGCAAGCTAATGAAGAGTATCCTGATAATTTTAATGATTTGTCTGACATGCTTTATAATTCTGATACAGCGATAAATGTAATTGAGATTTAAAGCTTAAACTACTTACTGAAGATAAATAGTCATTTATAAACTAAATATGGGACAGCAGAATCCAACTGCTATTAAATGATAGTCATGCTAAGATGGTGTTATTTATTGTAAGATACTTAATTATACTCTAAAGGAATTGTAAGCTCCGAGATTGTTAAAAGCTTAGATATAATAAAAGTATTCCACTTAGAAATGGATAAGTAGTTTTTAAAAAGTAGAGCCGCCTTTCTTTAAATAGAAATAACTTCGTTAAGGCACGAGTGGGGTGCGGCTCTTTAAAATATAGGCTAAACAGCGAATCTTTGTAAAGCGAATGTGATAAGGTGGTAAGATTCAACTAGAAAGCCATTTTTGAAATTTACATAAAGATACGCCCTAAACCCTGATAGAAACTTTACAGTAATGTAAAGGATGGTACGACATGTATGAGATAAGGTTGTCTTCGCTATTGAGAAATAGCACCATCGGGAGTTCTCAGCAAGTAGAAGTAAACCTGAAAGAAATGGAAGGAGCTTAACTACGTGACCCTAATCATAGAAACTTGCTTCGGCATTCGTAATGATGGGTGCTAATAGAATAATTAACCAATTTAAATTAGAATGAGAAAAATTCTTATCTTATTGGCGGCATTGCCGCTTGTATTTACTTCTTGTACGAAAGAAGAAAACCCCACAGAAAGTGGAACAACAGCTTCAGTAACGCACAGAGGATGTGCTTCACATGAAGTTCATGAACAACAATTACGAGAAAATCCTACTCTAGCTCAAAAAGAGCGAGAAATTGAAGCTTTCACTAAACATGCTATCGAAACAGGTCGTCTAGTTAACGGAAAGATTGAGATTCCGGTAGTTGTGAATGTTTTGTGGAGAACTTCAGCAGAGAACATTTCAGATGCTCAAATTCAGTCACAGATTGACGTTTTAAACAAAGACTTCAACGGTGCTAATGCAGAGTTTAACAACATCCCTCCGGCGTTTGACGGGTTGCAAGCCAATGTAGGTATCTCCTTCGTTTTAGAGAAGGTTGTTCGTAAGCAGACAACTAAAGTATCGTGGGGAACTGCGGACGCTATGAAGAAAGACACTAAGCGGTTTGGCGGAATTGCACCAACAACACCTAGCACACACCTTAATCTTTGGGTTTGCACAATCGGTGGTGGTATCTTAGGGTATGCTCAATTTCCGGGCGGTAGTTTAGCCACTGACGGAGTTGTTGTAGACAGTCATTATTTCGGTAATATCGGGACTGTATCTTCTCCTTATGGCGCAGGACGTACAGCCACTCACGAAGTAGGACATTGGATGAATCTTCGTCACATTTGGGGAGACACAACTTGTGGAACGGATTATGTAGCTGATACACCGACTCACAACGCCGCTAACTACGGTAATCCAACTTATCCTCACTATAGTACTTGTACAGGAACACCTATCGAAATGACCATGAATTACATGGATTATACGGACGATAAAGGTATGTACATGTTCTCTAACGGTCAGAAGGACAGGATGTTATCTGTCTTTGCTCCGGGCGGAGTGAGAAATTCATTCGCACAATAAGTTAAATTTGTAAATACAGGCATAAGCTAATGAGAAAAAGCAACTAAGACCCTGATTTACATGGTAGAAGAGGAAGTTCAATTGGAGAAACAGTAGCGTTCCGAAAGAGGTCAGCTCTTGCGCTAAAGGTTGGGGGTTCGAGTCCCCCTCTCTTCGCAAAATAAATTAAATAAGATGGAAAGACCTAAATTAGAAGATTTTTACGACCAAAGTGACCCAAGAGGTATATCATCAAGTGAGCGTGACGAGTACATGACAGCACTTAAAGTGTATGAAGGTTGGAAACGTAAGCGGTATGAAGATACTTATAAGTATAATCCTATTATGGAAGTTCCTATGCCTATAACAGATAATACACCCGAAACACCTCTTGAAGCCTTTATCGCAGAGATGACAGAAGGTATGGATAATCCTCAAGCTAGAGTAGCTAAACAGAGAGGTATCCTATTAGGAGTTCAGTGGCAAAAAGAAAGGATGTACACAGAAGATGACTTAAAAGCAGCTCATTGGAATGGGTGGGCTCAGAGAGAACAACTTGATAACCTACATTTCCCTAACGGTCTTGATTACGAGGAGAAAGAAGAATATGTTTTTAATGAATGGTTAAAAAATACTAAATAACTATGAAAATACAAATTGATGAAAAGTACCATTTAGAAAACGATGGTGCTAAAGGATGCTCTCTAGTCTTCTCGGAAATTCGGGAAGTAAAGAAACTAGACAAAAAGACTAAACAACCTACCGGAGAATTGGGAGAAAAACTGCATCAAGATACTTGGTATTTCCCTCACAGTAAGATGGCTTTGGAGAAGTATACTGAACTTACCGGACAGGACGTTGATTCTTTGGAAGAGTTTATTTCTGTTACTAAAACACTGACAGAAACTTTAGAGAAGATTTACAAGCAGTTTCACGAAGCAAGAATGGAATTTTTTAAATAGTAGATATGGTAAACAAAGTAACAATTGAAGAAGAACCGACTTTATTTTTTGACATTAAAGAATGTTCTATAGAAACTGACGAAGACCACAGAAAAGGGTCAAGCTATTTTAGAACAGATATTATTGAGTTCAAAGAAGAAGATAAGGAATATTATCCTAAAATAGAAAACTTTGAACAGTACGTAGGGACTTGGCAAACAAATACAATTATTGACGACCATGAATACGGAACAGATGAAAAGTTCAGTGTATTAACAAGAGTGGAGAAAGTAGAAACAGTTAGTTATAAATGGGTAAATAAATATGAGTGATTACGAAGCACACAGAGGAAGGTTAATTCCTCAATTTAGATTAGAAGATGAGTCCGATTTAAACTATTTAAATAGGGTAGCGGAGCAGGAAGTCACTGAAGAGGAGTACAACGACTACGATGGTATTGAAGAAACACTTAGTGAATTAGATTTGTACGAAGATTTCTTCTATGTAAACGGTACTCTCTATAAAAATGTAGACCACGTAGAAGCGAGTCCCTATCACGCTCAAAATTTAGAAGGAAATGATATTAATGGATACTCTTATTTTATGATGTTCTATAATGGAGGAACTTGCCTCTCTGAAATGATTGAAAATGGTTTAAACAAATTAAATAAAAATGACAAATAAAAGATTATGTTGGGCATTATTTAGTTTAATGTTGATTACGTTAGGTACAGGTCTCTATTTAGGGGATGAGTTTTTAGAAGGTATTTCTACAGGTTGTGCGGTAGCTCTTTACTTCACACTCCCCGAAAAGAAAACAGAAAAATAAGTTAACAAACGGAAAAACTTTTTAATTTAATTGTGTAATTCAAAACATTGTTATACATTTGCATCACAATAACAGAAGTCCTGTAGACTAGCAGGAGACAAGAGAATAGCCTTTACTAAGGGTTCGACTTGGTAAACAAACACAGGCAGAATGCCTACTCTCTCGCAATTTAAATTAGAGAGAATCAAATTATTAGCCCTTAGCCGAAACGTTAGGGGCTTTTTTTGCCCCGTAAATTAAAAATCAATTATAAATAAATGGAAGAGAAGTTATTAAACTATTTTAAAGGCGATGAGCTCGCCGCAGGAGTTTTCAAAGGAAAGTATGCATTGGAAGGTGAAGATACACCGGACGCTATGCATTCACGAATGGCAAAAGAATTTGCAAGAATTGAAGAGGGTTACATCAAAGATGAGTCTTCAAAACCTAAAGATAAGTTGTCTGAATATGGACAGACTAGAGAAGATTTAACTTACGAAAGAATTTACGGTTTATTTGAAGGATTTAAATATATCGTACCTCAAGGTTCTATCATGTCTACTTTAGGGACTAACCTTATTGCATCATTATCTAACTGTTGGGTTGTTGAATCCCCTACAGACTCTTATGCCGGAATCCACAAAACAGATGGGGATTTAATCTATTATTACAAGAGAAGAGGAGGATGCGGAGCAGATATTTCAAATTTAAGACCAAAAGACACCAAAACAAATAATACAGCTAAGTCTTCAACCGGAGTTGTATCTTTCATGCCGAGATTCTCTAACACAACTAGAGAAGTTGCCATGAACGGAAGAAGAGGAGCTTTAATGTTATCTATTGACGTGAGACACCCTGACGTTATGGATTTCATAACAGTTAAGAGAGATTTAACTCAAGTTACCGGAGCTAATATTTCTATTAGAATCAACAACGACTTCATGAAAGCTGTTGAAAATGACGAGGACTATATATTAAGATTTCCATGTAATTTTGACATGACTTCGTTAGTTGCTAGAAACATTGAAGAGATTAAAGAGCAGCCATATAACGAGTTAAAAGAAATTGGAGAGGGTCTTTACGTAAAAAGAATTAAAGCTAAAGAGTATTGGGACGAGATTATCAAGTCAGCTAAAGACTTTGCAGAACCGGGACTTATGTATTGGGACACGGCTTTAGATTATGACCCTGCTGCTGTATATGACGTTTACAGACCTATTTCTACGAACCCTTGCGGGGAGCAGTTTTTGAACGCAAATGACAGTTGTAGATTGATGGCAAATAATCTATTCAGCTTTGTTATTAATCCGTTCACTTCAGAAGCTAGGATTGACGAAGAGAAATTATATTCAGTTAGCTATGAATCCCTTAGATTAGGAGACGGATTAGTAGATTTAGAAGCAGAATACATTCAAAGAATTATCGACAAGATTATTTCTGACCCTGAATCTGACGAAGTAAAAAGACAAGAGTTAGAGTTATGGATTAAATCTAAACAGAAAGCTTTAGCCGGAAGAAGAGTTGGTTTAGGAATCACAGCTTTGGGCGATATGTTAGCCGCTTTAGGATTCAAATATGATTCTGACGAAGCTTTGAAAACCATTGAACATGTAATGTCAATTAAGATGAAAGCTGAATTAGATGCTACTATCGACTTGGCTATCTTAAGAGATACTTTTGAAGGTTGGGACGTGAATAAAGAATATGCCGTAGTTTTAGGTTCTTTAGGAGCAGGGAAGAATTCTTTTTACGAATTTATTTTACAGAAGTTTCCTGAACAAGCTAACAGAATGGCTAAGTACGGAAGAAGAAATTCAAATTGGAGTACAGTTGCACCAACCGGAAGTGTTTCTATTTTAACACAAACTTCTTCAGGAGTTGAACCTTTGTTTATGCCATATTATATGCGTAGAAAGAAAGTAAACCCTAATGAGAAAAATGTTAAAGTAGATTTCATTGACCAAAACGGAGACAATTGGCAAGAGTTCGCGGTAATGCATTCCAAGTTTAAAGATTGGATTTATATTTCACAGAATTGGAATCCTAATAATAACGAAGTTGACAAGTTGACTAAAGAAGAGTTAGTAGTTCTTTTTGAGAAATCCCCTTGGTTTGGCAGTACAGCAAATGATATTGATTGGTTAAAACGAGTAGAGATTCAGTCTATTTTACAGGCTTACACTACCAATGCTATTTCAAGTACTATCAACTTACCTTCAACAGTTTCTTACAAAGATGTGAGTGATATTTACATGCAAGGTTGGAAGAAAGGTTTGAAAGGTCAAACGGTTTATGTTGATGGTTCTCGAAGCGGAGTTTTAGTTGACAGTTCAAAAGAGGTTAAGTCTTCATTTGAGTATAAAGACGCTGTAAAACGTCCGAAAGAACTAGAAGCTGATATGCATGTAGCGCAAAGTGGTAATGGAAAGTTCACTATAATTGTTGGGAAACTTAATGACAAACCTTATGAAATTTTCGTTCACGATTATGTAGCCGAAGACGGAAAAGCAAGAAAAGGAAAATTAACTAAAAAGACTAAAGGTTTGTACATGTTTGATAATTTGGAAGTTTCTACGGAAATGACAGATGAACAAACAGCTATCACTAGATTAGTAAGTACTTCTTTAAGACATGGAGCTGATATTAAGTACATTGTAGAGCAGTTAAGTAAGTGTGAAGGGGATTTGTTCTCTTTTACTAAAGCGGTTGCTAGAGTGCTTAAAAAGTACATTCCTGAAGGGGAGAAGTCAACACTTACTTGTCAAGACTGTGGAGGTACGAATGTAATCTTTGAAGAAGGTTGCAGTAAGTGTTTGGACTGCGGTTCGTCTAAGTGTGGGTAGTATGAAAAAAGATTGGATTTATGAACAATTTGTTGCAGAACAAATAAATAATAAAAAGAAAATGAATAGTATTGAAATTTTAGCATTTAAAATGCCCGGTTGCGCTCCCTGTAAAGTGATAGCACCGATTTTAGAAGCCCTTGAAAACGTTAAAGTAGAGTTTATCGACGCTATGGAAGACATGGACAGAGCTATACAGTTTAAAGTTAGACAAGCTCCCACTTTAGTTTACCTTAAAGATGGAGAAGAAGTTAGAAGAACAGTAGGTCTTCAAACTAAAGAAAGTATTGATGAAATACTGAATAGTCTTAACTAGACTGATTATAAATAAAGCCCGATAGTAATTTTTCGGGCTTTTTTATGCTGTAATATCAAAATAAGTTGTATATTTGTCAAACAAAACAATAAGATATGAAACTAATACCAATGACCGATTTTGTTTTTCATAAAAGAAGAACAATGGTTGACGAAGGCTTGCCTGTAGATGATTGCCTACAACAAATATTCAATTACGCCAACTTTTTAAAACAACTCTTAACACTTGGAATGTTTGTTCCTTGCAGTGCTAGTGGAGAGATTTTAAAGCTTCCTATTTTTGAAGATTACACCGACTGTACTATAGAACAAAACATGGAAGATTTTCTGTATAATTTAGGACTCTATAATGACGCAAAAGACCGCGTTTTATTTGAGGGAGAACATGGATTATATGATGATTGGTGTTTACAACTAGAAGATGGGACTCTTATAGAAAATGTAAAAAAGTTACATAAAATGACCATTGAAGATTTAACCTTCCATGAGTTAACATTAACTGAATCAGCAATTAAACAATTAGGAATTTAAAGATGAAAAAGACAGAAGTAAAAACAAATTTCCTTCACAGGTACATATTACCGAGAAGAGAATATACTGTTAGAGCATTGACGGACAATAGAGACGAGTTTGCAATAGAGGAAGTTTATTATATTTTAAGTATGGCTATTTGGCACACGTTCCACATAGAGGATGAGAAGTTGGGAAAACCTTTCAATACTTTTTTTCAGGCGTTAAGAGAGAGTGAGGAATTGGAAGCTGTGGAAAAAGCAAAAGTACTTGATAGAGAAATCAAATTCATTTGGGTTTGTGTGGGGTTTTTAATGACAATTGCCGGATGGAGTTTAATTGAATATGTTTTATAAGTATGGAAGAAAGATTAGTAGGTTATGATGTAGCTAAAGCAGCTAAATGGAAATTTATTGAATTTAACACACGACACGGATTTAATGAACCAACTAAAGAAGCGTTTGATGGGGGTAACGTATCAAATTGGAGTTTACTTAGGAAGTTTATTTCAAGACCAACACAATCTGTTGTTCAGGCGTACTTAAGAGATAACCATAATCTAAAAGTTTATGTTGTCCCTCACTACGATAATGAGCACTACAACAGTTACATATTAAACAAAGAGGTAAGCTACAATAAAGAGCATTACGACCTATCATTTAAAACCTATGAAGACGCATTAGAAGCAGGATTAGAAGAAGCATTAAATTTAATAGAAAATTAAAGCGGAGAGCATGAAAGTAGAGTTAGTAGCAAAAACAGTAGGAGTAGGTAAATATGAAAACCTATCTTCAGAAGAAATTGTGTCGGCAATTGCACGACATGGAGTTGTAAAAGAAGACAACGGTAAATTAGTTAAATACTTAATGTCTAACGCTCATTGGAGTCCTTTAGACATGATTAACTTCGTAGTTGAAGTAGAAACAAGTAGAGCAATTGGGAGACAGATTTTGCGCCACGCAAGTATTAAATTTCAAGAGCATAGTCAAAGATATTCTGATAGAGTTCAGTTTGAACCAATTGAGTTTAGGATGGAACACCCGACAAACAGACAGAGTAGTACAGACATCATCGGTACTTTAGAAATCAAAGAGAAGTCTTTCAGTACAGATGTTTTAGATGGATTTGAAGAACATCAAGATTTTTTAGAAGAAATTGGTTACTATTTAAAAAATGTTCAAAAACTTTACAAAGAAGGTTTAGAAAAAGGGATTGCAAAAGAGTGTATGAGAAGCATACTTCCTGAATGTACTACATCAACGTTATCAGCTAATGGTACATTACGTTCTTGGTTAAGTTTCTTAAATGTTCGTTGTGACCATCATGCTCAAAAAGAGTGTCAAGACCTTGCTACTCTAATCGGAGAAGCTTTAGAAAAAGAAATGCCTAATGTGTTTTCTACTATTGAATGGAGAACCGGAATGTTCATGTAAGCGTATGGAAGTAATAGAAGTTATTAAGGAGTTAGCTAGAAGAGGTATATCCACTTCAGTATGGTATGACGATGATGTGAGGGAGTTAATATATTTTGATTTAAACACCGGGGCTAAAAGTAATCTTTATCTTTTTGAAGATGGTGTTATAAAAGGAAGGTATGGATATGAAAGCGTCATTGACTTAGGAGAAGATTTAGAAGACATTATACACTCACTTTGTTACGAGTTTAAACGCTCACTACATGGAAGAGATTATGGTAACGGAGATTGGTTTCAATTGTGTAAAACATTAAAAATAAAAACAAGTTAACATGAAATTTTATAAAGTAGTAGAAAATATAGAAGCAAAACACTTCAAGATAAATAAAGGAGATATTATATGCAACAGTTTTTATTTTGGGTGGGTTAAGTGCGCCACAAATAAAACAAAAACAGCCCATTTATGGAGTTATTTTTTTAACCCGTTAGAATGTTTAGAGGCAGGACTATTAAAACCGCTAGATAAATGGGATTTAGTAAAGCTTACACCTCATTTAAAGAAAGAAATGTTAAAGTTTGACTATCCATTCAGTTTAAAAAATGACGAGTTTAAAACTTTAGAAGAAATTAAAAACATTAAAGATAGGGTTAAAAAATATAAAAATAGATAATATGGACAGTCAACAGAGATTTTACATGGATGACAGTTTCGGTACAGAGCCGGAAGTTATTTTAACAGCAAACATAGAAAATATTTTAGAGCAGTATAGATTACTCTCCATCGAAGAGAAGGTTATATGTTGCCGAGTAATAATTAACGAAAAGATTTTTTAAATTTTTCTTGCCGGATTAAAAATTAATTAGTACATTTACAAAAAATAAAGAAAACATGAACAGAAAACAATTATTAGAAAGCTCTATAACAGAGCAAAAAAATGTAGATACAGTAATCGCTATCACATTAAAGAAAGATGCTAAAACTATTAACAAGGCTAAGAGAGACTTGGAAGACCAACTTGAAGAAGCTGAAGAAGCTTTGGAAGAAAGATTATCTTCTGACGTACCTTTAGATAAGTCCGTAGTTGAAGTGACTTATTCTAAGATTAAAGATTTGAAAGCTTCTCTAGCTCTTTACAAAGAGTTTGAAAAGGAGTTTTTAGGAGAGTAATTAACTAATCGGGGTGTAAAAACCCCTCTTTTCACTACACTATGAAAACAATACATTTTGTTACCCCGACTTTACTTTCCTACATAGATTTAATGTCTATGGGCGGTTCAGAAAAAGCAGACGACGATACAAAGATTGGGACTTACTGTTCAGGTTTGAAGTTCTCTATGGCTCTAGCTCACAGAAACAATGTTAAAATAGGTATTACGGTCTACGACACTGAAGACATCTTTGAAGATGTGGAAGGTATGAACAGAGATAGAAAAACTGAATACACTGTTGGAACATATACAGAAAGATGTGGACAGACCGGAAAAGAAAAAGAGCTGTTACAATTAACTAAAACTGTTTCAGACCCACGTTTCTTTTCACTTAATTCAGTTGAACCTATCTCTCAAGAAATTATCCCTACCGGATTCTCTACCAAGTTAGGTATTGATTGGTCTTTGTGGATGCTTTTAAGAGAAATCTATAGTAACATGGTCGATGAAGGAGGGGAATATCACGAAATCAGTTGTCCGATTGTTAATTATGGAACAGTTGTTTCTCTTAGTTTTGAAGAGGGTAGCGAGTTTGATGAAATTTGGAATAATCGTCATCTTTACATTAATGAGGAAGAGCCTTTGTACGTCATCTCTCCTTCAGTGGATGTTTTAGCGAATGAGGAAGGATATCTTAGAATCTATAAACAGAACATTCTAGTTTATGAAGATAAAGAAATTCCAAGTAGATTTGCTTACAATGTAAGGTTCGGGAGTATAGATGAGAAAAGGATTTTATCTGACGCTTATTGTGTAGAAGGAGATATAGTTAATGCTATTAAGAACACTAAGAATGAGGAGTATCTTAGAGAAATCATAGATTCAACTTTTCATTGTGCAGAGAAAGAGTTTCTTTCAAGTAGAAGTACTTACGGGTCTGCTTCCGATTTAATTCATGACATAGCTTGTGAAATCTATGAAGAGTGCGGAGAAGTTAAATCTTATAGTTGGGTTATCAACTTGATTAAGGAAAGAGAAGATTGTAAAATTGCCGGAAAGAAACTTAAGTCAGTTGGGGATAGTATTTGGGCTTACAGTACTACTGTTGAAGTACAAAGTGCTCCTGAAACTTTCTCTACACCGGAAGTGATTGAAACAGAAGAAGAAGTTTTTGAAGATTCTTTTGTCGCGGAAATTAGAAAACACTATAACTTTGATTTAGATGTTGAAGTTAAAATGGCTAAATTGAAAGGAAGTAAAGTTATTGCAGACAAGTACTGTAAATGCTTAATCATTGACGATTCTTTTGATTTACAGGAAGACTTCCCCGAATTTATTGTGCAGTATTTAGACTTAACTAGACAAGGTAACGTAGTTGAGAATTTATCTGTTTTTATTTGTGAACTTTTAAAAAAATAAACATGTATAAATATAAAATAGCTTGGGTAAAGAAGAATAAATATCAAATCATAGAGTACGTGGAAGATGGAGAAGAAGTGTTCTTAAAAGTTGTATTTACCGGAAACATAAACGAAGTGGAAGAACAATTAAAATGGTTAAGAAATGGAAAGCTTTAAAGCGTATAGACACCGGAATAATCCACAGGAAAAACTTCTACATGACAAGTTTTTGGAACAATATATTAACGAAACTTATCTAGATTTTTTAATATTTCCTGCCGAAGATGGGGATGACGGTATGTTTATCTCCACCGACACATTAAGTAAAAGAGAACAGAAAATTGTCTTAAGTACGGTGCAATGGTTAGGTAGTCCTCTAGGTAGACAGTTTTTAAGTAGTTGCGGATATAAATTAGAAAAAGATGGAGAATAAATTATGGGGAGTATATTCTCCCGAAGATGAACTATTAGCTGTTCACTCTACAGAAGATGGCGCAGAATTAAATTTCGGTAGATATTTAAGACAACATGGAGAAGGGTTTTACGTAGATATTGTTGTAGTGCATGACTAAGTATTATTTAACAGAACCGCAAATTAATTTCATCTTTTCGCACAAATATTTGGTAGTAGATAAAAAACGCTTTATCTTTGATGCCGAGAAAATAAAACTTTTGAGGAAGTTGTTTAAAAAAAGTAAGTATTATAAGTAATGGTCATAATAGATAAGATAGTAATGTCTGAAGAAGACAAGGAGAAAATAAAGATTGGTAATTGGTATGTTTCAAAAAAAGGGATACGTACTGCGGAGAACTCATTTCCGCAAGGAACAAAGTTCAGGATATCCGCATTCAGGGAACAACATAATCCGGCTTTATTTACATACTCTTATGTGCATAGAGCTCATGTAAGAAATGAGTTGATAATAGAAATGTATTGTCCAATTGGAGAGCTACACACTTCATATCACTCAGAAAGATTCTTTGAAGAATTTGAAGAATTGTCTTATAAGATAAAAAGATTTTCTCTTTTCGGTTATATTGTCGATATTTACAAATACAAAATATGCTAACAGTTAAAAGTATTACCGGAGATAAGAAAAGAATAGAGGTTGAGTTTAATGAAGGTCATTCTGCTCATTTTTACTCTTTCGGGCACGCTATTTATTCATCAGTCAGTGACAATTTAAATAAAGCGAGTTTACAGGAGTTTAAAAAGAGTATTGAAGAGTGTGATTGGGATGTAAAAAAACTAGAAGAAATATGGAAAATTTAAAAAGAAGAAAATGAGCAATTACCAAGATTTAGAGCAAAAAGTATTAGAGTGGGCAGATGATAAAGGTATCCTAGAGAAAGCCACTCCCTTAGCTCAAGCTAAGAAAACAGTGGAAGAAGTTAATGAACTTTTAGAAGCTACGGAAGCACAAGCAAACGGGTTAGTAGAGTTTGTAAATAGTAAGGGTAAACTAGTTAATACTGAAGTGGAATGTAAAGATGCTTTAGGAGATATCTTAGTAACTATTATTATTGGTGCTGAATTACAAGGCTTGCAGTTAGAAGATTGCCTAGAAGCTGCTTATAATATCATCTCTAAACGTACAGGGAAGATGGTTGACGGACAGTTTGTAAAAGATAAATAAAGTTTTTCTTGTATATATAAAGAATAAGTAGTACATTTGTAAAAAATAAGAGATATGGAAAATTTTGCAAAGAAAATAAGTAGTCACTTAACATCAGCAGACTATAGGCTAATGTGCACTAAAGAGGGGGTAGAGAATATTTTAAAAGGGTACGGATATCCTTTAAAAGTTGGAGAGTTGAATGACTCAAATTGGGAAGAGATTAGTAATATTTTAATAGATGGATGTCTTTAAAATGGAAAAAGTAATTTACATGGAGTCAACCATCAAACTGATGGCTCAAGAAGAGATTAAAGTGTTGTTAGACAATCCCGATGGGAACAAAGAGACCAAATTCTTAGAAGAGGTTGGTCATTATTTAGTAATTAAAAACGAATAGTTATGGCAAACGTAAGAACAAGTCACTCCGACGATAGTGATTTCATTAAACACATTATTGATTCTACTGTTTTAGAATCAGCAATAGATTTTATTACAGAAAAATACTCTGCTGAAGATTTATATGGTAAGCAGATAATGGAAGAGTGGGCTTTAGATAATGGTTTTGTCCCTGAAGACAGGATTCAAGAGTTAGAAGATTTAATTGACGACTTAAAAAACAGATAGTTATGGTAAAAGGATATTGGTTAGAAGAAGATAGAAACTGCGAAATGCGGTTTGAGTGGAGTCCTATAACAGGGTATGTGTATTATACAACAAGTTAGTTATGGAACATGATGATTTTTACAAGTATGATGACGTAAACAAGTGCGAGACGCTTGAAGAGTTAGCTAAAGTTATTGAGAGCTTTGCAGATGAGAATGGAGATATTCAAGGGAGAACTAAAAAGTTCAGTGCTGCACGTATGGCGGATTTCTGTAGAAGCTACAGTTTAGATATTCACAACATGTTGACCCGTGAATGGGGTATCAGGCAACAAGCTATGATGATTATATTTTACAATCCTTATAATAAGTCCACTCACGGTTAAAATTAGAAAATTATGAGCTATATTAACGTAGAAATTTTAAAAAGTTTTAACCTTAGTCTCGTAGATTTAGGAGTCCTTCAACTTATCAAGCAGAACCGGACTGAAAATATGTCCATGTCTTTACAATATCTTTTAGAAGACACTACAGATTTAGTTCGATATGAAGAAGAAAAACTTGTAGAATATGTAAACCCTAAGAAGAAGAGCGATAGTGTCTACAAATGCGTTAGAATAACTAAGAAGGGCAGTGATATACTAGACAGCATTGCCACTCCTGAAATTACACTTGGAGATGCTCAAATGTTGGACTATCTTATCAATATGTACTTAGCACATGAAGATAAAGAACGAGTAGTTGGAAACAAGAAGAAGGTCGCTATGTACATCGCTATAATGCGTGGCAAATTGAACCTTACTCTCCATCAGTTCTTTTATCTGTGCGAGCTCTTTTTATCGGAACAAAAGTTTACCAAAAAATTAGAGAATATCTTCTTCGATTCTAATAAGAATAGATATGGAGATTTTAAAAATAATATGGAAGACAGCCCACTGTATCAATTCTACGATAGTAGGAAACTTGAAGTAGAACAATATTGGCAACAAAAAATTAAAGAATAAATGTTAAAAACAGGAAGAGAACTTACAAATGAAACAGTTGAAACAATTAGGAAATTCCAATCAGGAGTATTAAAACCTATTGCTACCGGAGTTACACACTTAGATGATGCCTTGATGTCCGGCTTGACTCCGGGCATCGTTGTAGGTATTGTTGGTCGAAGTGGTCACGGTAAGAGTTATGATATGGAGCGTATTCAACGGAATATCTTAAAAACACATGACGATGTTCTGTACGTTAACTGTAATTGGGAGCTCTCACATTTTAAATTACTTTTGAGGGACATTTCTCAACGTACCGGAGATAATATAGGAAAGATTTTGTTTGAAATGCCCACAGATGCAAAGAGCGAAGAACTTGACCGGATTTTTGAAGATAATAGGACAGAGAATGTACTGTATCAAAATGAACCTGTAACTCCTGACGTTTTCTCTCAAGACATAGAAGGTGTTATAAAAGCTAATCCTTTGAAAAAGATAGTAGTTGCAATTGACAACCTTGAAAATATCCTTATTTCTAAAGGCTCTCAAAAAGAATCTATGGACGCATTGTTGTATCAGGTTAACAGATTGAAAAATCTACATCCTTACATCTGTTTCATAGTTTTAAATCAAATGAATCAGAACTATCTTTTGAGAATGGACAATCCTAAGAATCAGCGTCCTATTGACAGTGATATTTACGGTTCTGACCAACTTTACAAGTTATGTGACGTATTGTATGTTAAACTGATTCCTTGGAAACTAGGTATCCATGAGAAATTTATGGTGTTTGGAAAGGACATGTATTCTTGGTTAGACGAACATAAATTAGTGGCGGGTAATACTGCAAGTTTTGACCCTTACGGTAAGGCTTTCTATTTTTATTTGAAAATGAGAGCAGTTAGGGATGACAAGAATGTTCAGGACATTCACATAGAAAAGTTATTTACTAGAGAGGGGTCAAATGCTCCTCAAAGACAGAATAATGTTACACCAACTTTCTCTCAAGTTCCGGTATTTGAATCTGCTCCGTTACCTACAGTGTCTTTAAATGACGCTTTTGGAACGAGCTTTCAGAATAAGGTAGAGGAGGGAGACACCAATCCATTTTAATTATGAAAATAGATGATTTTATAGATGAATACGCTGACATGTCATGGATAGGCTATGGATGTGAAGGCTTGTATAGTAAAGAAACGGTTAAAATGATGCTCCAAGATTTACTCTCTTTGGCGGCGAAAAAGGCTGAAATAAAAGTACAAAAGAAATCAATGTACGGTAAAAACAGGAAATGGCAAAATGTAAAAGAAATGGAAATAGACCTATTTGATTGGGAGATTCAGCATTCAGTAGACAAGAGTAGTATTTTAAACATATTAAAATAAAAAACCCTCCTGATAAGGGAGGGCTCTTTAACTACATAGTGTACTGATTAGGGTCAACGCCTTTTTCTAAAAAGTAAGCTTGAAGCATCCAATACGCTTTTGCCATGTATTTCACATGTTCATCATCGTCTTTATCCTCTTCATACTCCTCTTCAGCGCAGTCCAAAGTCTTGTGAATTTGTTTGACAACCAAGTACTCACTGTGCTCCATAGGGAATTTTCTGAAAAACTCCGTAAAATGCATAGCCATGATTCGTTAACTCTTTACATTCACAGGGTTAGCTGTTTGTGCAACTCCCGCCATAAGACCTCCTACATTGATGATGTCTTGACCTGCTTTAGCTACTTGGCTAAATACTGTGTCAAATCTTCTAATGTGGTCGAAGTCTCTTTGAGATTGAACTTGCGCTTGAGCTTGTAACTGTGCTTGTAATTGTGCATTACTGTTTGAGATAGCAATGTTGATGTCTTGACTGTCACCTCTTCTGTGAGAATGTGCCAATTGGTCACGTAATGCGTCGATTTCTGTCTGATTTATCTTGGCAAGTATCGCCGCGGTTTGGGCAGTTCCTGCTGACGCGATGTCGTCTAGGCGTTTATCGGTCAAAGCCGCGATTGCTTGCGCCTGTGCCGAAAGCTGCGCCGTATTTCGCTCGGCTTGAATTGCTTGGGCATAGAAGGAATTCATGTTTTGCTTTTCAGCTTCACATATGGCTGTGGCAATTCCCCTAGCTTCACTGACTGAAGTATCTTTGGCATTTCCAATAGCGGCGAGCAATACTGCCTGACCGTTGCAATCAGTGTCTTTTTTATGACCTGTAATGTCGCCAATTCCTAATAATCCTAAAAGTCCGAAAGGTGCGATACCTCCAAAACCTCCACCGAAGCCGCCTCCAAGACCTCCACTAAAACCTCCACCTAAAGCATTGTACTCGCTCGAATTTGTTAAACTCATGTTGTTTTTAAATTTAAAAATTAATAAATAGTTGTTGAAATATTTCGGGACAAATTTACGACAATTATCTAAGTATCTCGTAATCATATAATTATAGTACTATAATATTAGTTTTATTCCGGTAGAATTATTATCTTTGTATTCTAATTTTAAAAAATATGAGAAAAGATTTTGATGAAATCGACGTGAAGGAGGTAAAAAGACTGACTAAAGGGGAGTTGGAGAGAGTGGGTAAAAATTTAAAAGGGTTGAGAGTTAAAAACGGTTTGACTTTAAATGACATTAGTTTCTACACTTACAGTAATATTTCAACTGTAGAGAAATTAGAAGTTTCTAAGTTAGAGAATGTGACCTTATTAACTCTTATGAAGCTTTCGGTTTTTTATAGTATTCCCCTCAAAGATTTGTTTTTATGAAATTTTCCTCCTCATTTATTTGCAGGAGGATTTTTTTTGTTATATATTTGCTGAAGAAATAAAAACTAAAAGATATGCCAAAAATAAAAACAGTTAAATTAAATTTTAATAGTATCGGATTAACGGATTATAGTTATTCTACTTTTAAAGGTCAATTACAGTATACTTTGTACTATGATGCTAAAGACGACTTTTTCTATTTTGATTGGAAAGAGATAAATAAAGACTTTGAAAATATAAATTATAATCAAATATCTCAGTCAAGGTTCGGTCAATGTAGAACATATAGGAAAGCTTTAGAGTTATTAATGTTTACGATAGTTGAAGATAAAACTCTTGAAAAATATATAGAGATTAAAATTACTGTAAACAAAACGGAAAAGTCTAATAAAGACACTGATATAATTTCAGTTGGGTCGAATTGGAAAGGTATTAATTTAGAGTTTAAAAGAATTTTCTTAGTGAGATGCGGGAACTTAATTGGTGTTCAGAATTGTCATAAAGATACTTGGATTGTAGAAAGTGACCCATATTTCACAAACGGTAAACCAAAAAATCTAATACCGTACACAAATGAGACTTGGGATTTTTTAACAAATGTAGATAATAATATTAAAGCTTTAGGAGATTTAATTTACAACTTCTTTGATGGTGATGTAGAACTGTTGGAAGATAAAATTAAAACTAGTGGTCAAATTTTATTAAATAAATAACTATGGAACTATCAGATTACGCAGTAAATAAAGATGGGAGGTTGGTAAAAACCTTTAAGACACTTGAAGACAAACTTGTGTGGGGTGTTGGAGAATATGGACTTCTTCACGGAGTAGGTAGTTACTTAAGTCTAGGTATAAAACCTAGCAAGGGTGATTTTCACATCCTAGTTAAACCCACAGAAGATGATATCAATAAATATTACGAAGATTTAAACAGAGAATGGTTATAATGGAAAAAAGAAATGAATATATAGAATCGGATGGTTTATATTATGAATCAGATACACACGAATGGTTTCACGATAAAGTAAGTACTAAGTATGCTAGAACTAACAACGGTTTAAATAAAGATGCATTACCAAATATTTTTGCTTTTGTAACTAGAAATAAAGAGACAGGTGAGTACGACAGAGTGGTAATGGATAGTAAAACTAACGAAATTATTTATGATACTAAAAGTTTGGAAGAACTTGCAGGTTTTATTGACAAATTGAAAATTTTAAAACGTTTTAAATAGTCATGAGTTTTATTGCGCCCGAACACTTAGGTAAGAAACCTTTCTACACTTGTAAAAGGATTCCTAGAAAACTTAAGAAGAAACATATGGAAGCCCTAAAAAGATTAAGCTTCTTAGATGTAAATGAAAAGTTATGGTTTATCTTAGGAGAGACTAATAGAGAATATAGAGATTTTTTAATTAATAAGATAGTAGAGTAATGAGAAAAAAGATAACAGAATATTTTAAAGACATTTCATTAAATGATTGGGATGGAGAAACTTTTTGGAGTTTTAGAGCGTTTATCAACAATTTAGATATCCCCGACGAAGCAACTATGAGTAACGAGTATGGAGAGTCATACGCTTCTATAAGTATTAGAAGAGACGAAACTGACGAGGAGTATGAAAAAAGATTAGATGACGAGTCTCGTAAAAGAGCTGCATCTTTACAGTATCAAGAAGAGAACGAGAAAAAAGAGTACGAAAGATTAAAAGCTAAGTATGAAAATGGAAGTAGAATGGAGTAAATACAGTTCACAGTTACCTGTAGCAGAAGCTATTTACGCAAAGCTATTACCTGAGCCGAGAACAGCTAATGAGTTAGCTGACAGACATAATAAAGTAGGAAGTATAATTAGATTAATTTTAGAAGAGCATGGAAAATAAAGATATCTTAGATGGTAGTAAATTAATTGCTAACTACCTGAATTGGAAGTATATCCCGTCAAACGACCTACAGGGGTTTCAAAAAGCAGGATGGCATCAAATAAATAAGCCTCAAATGCTTAAAATAGGTGGATGGGTTAATCATCCTGATGGAGATTTTGCTCATAGATGGGTTTGTCGTACACATGCTGCGCTTCGTTTTTATAACTCTATGGATGCGCTTCTTCCCGTAATTGAGAAGTTAGAGAAGGAAGATTTAGGAGAGTACTTTTATAAGTGGGAGTTAGAAGGAGAAGAAAGAAGTAACTTCATGAATATATCTTTCACCTTATGGTTTGGAGGTTGTTATTCAGATGCTGAATTACAGTTAGACCCTCCCATGTCTATCTCAAGTAATATGACTAATAAGTTTACGTGGATTCAGAATACCTTTAAGACGGTTGTGGAAACGATTAAATATGTGGAACAAGTAAAAAGTAGAAAAGAAGATGAGCTTAATTAAAACAGATAGTGGCGGTAGAATCCGTAAAAGTTGGGTGGAGAAGAAGTCTACTAAAAGATTAGAGGTAATTAGGGATAAAGCGACATTAAACTACCTCACTCTTAATCATGCGGTTAATATACTAAATAATTTTGGATTAGACTATTTAGAAGCATACTTGGAACGTGAGAGGTTTATGTATTTAGATTCCCAATTACAAGTGATTATTATGCGGAGGTATAGTGCGGAGATAAAAAGATTAAAAGATGAAATATAAAATAGAAAAAGGAGACCGATTCAAGTGTCTTAAAACATTTAAAATGGAAGATGGAGAAGTGGCTTATAGTAGAGGTCAAGTATACATCTCAGAAGAGGATGGGTGCATTACAGATAACGAACCTTATACCACGCATGATATGTCAGATTACGATGAATTTTTTGAATATTTTAAACCTTTGATGAGAGATGAGTAGTACAATTTACACCCATTACAAGAAAGCCGGAAGGTATATAGTGATAACCTTCGGAGAAATGCAGATACTAGATACTTGGTATCCCGCAGTAATCTATAAAAGTTTGGACACAGGAAAAATATACGTCCGAGAAGAAATTAGTTTTGATAAATCGTTTAATATTTTAGAGTAACATGAATGACGCTTACATTATAGATATAGAGAGTTCAAATTTATTGGCAAACATGTTAGATTATAGTAGCTTGCCTTACAAGTTAAATAGGGAAGCTAATCTGTGGTGTATTGTTATTAGAAATGTCGGGACTAACGAGGTTAAATATGCTGTTGAAGGGCAGATTACTAAAGAGTGGATGAAAGAGGCTCTAAAGGGCTGTAAATACTTAATAGGGCACAATGTATTGAAGTTTGACTTCTTGGTTTCTAAGCTTTTCGGTGTTTTAGATTATTCTGTTGGTTATTTAGATGAACCGGACACTTTGTTCGGAGAACCTGTAACTTTGATTGATACTTTAATCCTTTCCCGGCTTTTTAATCCTGACAGACATGGCGGACATTCGCTTGAAAGTTGGGGACACCGGACAGGTACAAAATTAAAAACAGAGTTCCGAAAAATTTGTATTGAAAAAGGTTACATAACTAAAGACGAACCTAAAGGTGCAGAGTTCAGAAAGTACGTCCCGGAAATGTTAGATTACTGTATTGATGATACAGAAGTTAATAGGAATACCTTCTTAGCTCTAGTGGAAGAAAAAGGAGATTATAGCGGTTGGAATAAGGCTATTAAGATGGAGAATAAGTTAGCAGACTTAGCTATCCGACGAGAAACTTTCGGTTTTTGGTTTGATAAGGATTCAGCTGTTAAGTGTGTTGAGGAGTTAACTGAACTTATGGAAGTACTTAGAAATAAAGTAAATCCGGTTCTTCCTCCAAAGCCAATGACTAAAGGAGATTTGAATTCTTTTACTCCTCCGGCTACTCAATTTCTTAAAAGTGGGAAACCTTCTACTCACATTGTAAAGTTTGCGGCTAGAATGGGCGGGAGAATTGTGACAGATGATGAGAAGTATTACATAGAATTTGAAGGAAATAATTACGAGTTACCATTTAACCTTCCGTTAAAAACACATACAGAAGCGGACATCAGTAATCTTGACCACGTTAAGATGACTTTAACAGATGTTTACGATTGGATACCTACAGAATGGGCGGTCAGAGATTTTACTAAAGATAGTAAGAAACAAAGTTTAACTTATGAAAAAAGAGTTATAGCTTTTGAAAGATGGTTGAAGGAGACTCAACAAGGAAAATACACTGACCTTAGACTTGACATAGCTTTTAAAGACCACAAAGTAAAATCTGTGGAAGATTTGGAGAGAAAGATTAAAGAGAAGTTACATGAAGATTACCCGGTAAAGTTGCCAACTTCTCCAAAAGTAAGAGTAGGTATTGAAAAGGATTTATGTCCGAACTTAACAGCTCTTGGAGATAAAGTAGAGTTTGCTAAAGACTTCGCTTTATTCTTAACTTATAAGCACAGAAAGTCATCCATTGCCGGAGGAGAGTTGGAAGATGTTGATTATGATGATGAATACCCAACTTCCGGTTTTCTTTCCATGTATAGAGAAGAGGATTCGCGTATCCCTACTCCGGCTATTGAGATTGGAGCGTCTTCATGTAGATATAGGCACATTGGAGTGGCTAACGTTCCAAGAGGTACTTCTGTTTATGGTAAAGAGATGCGAAGTTTATTTGGGTCGGGTAAAGATGGAGTACAGTTAGGTTTTGACTTTGCCTCTTTAGAAGCTAGGATTCAGGGACACTATTGTTGGAAGTACACTGATGGAGAGGAATTAGCTAAAACATTACTTGCTGAAAAGCCTAACGATATTCACACATTAACAGGATTGAAATTAGGTATTCCTAGAAGTGATGCAAAGTCTGTGAACTACATGCTTATCTATGGCGGGAAGATTCCTAAAGTAGAAGCTATGTTAGGTGTAGATAAGCCAAGAGCTACAGAAATTTTTGAAGGGTTTTGGGATTCAGTCCCTTCTTTGAAAGAGTTGAAGGTAGCGGTCACTGAACATTGGAAAGCTAATGATAAGGTATGGATTGCCGGAATAGATGGTAGAAAGATTACTACTAGAAGTGAGCACAGTTTATTGAACGCTGCTTTTCAGTCAGCCGGAGTTATCGCTGCTAAGTATGTTACGGTTCTAATGATGCAGTATTTAGAGAAAGCGGGTTACAATTTAGACCCCTTTATAGCTGCTCCTGATGTATGTAGCATGATTGAATATCACGATGAATGTCAGCTTTTCTTGTCGAAAACTATACCTAAGTTTGAACTGTTTCCTTCTGAAGAAGAAGCTAAAGCGTTTATTAAGGGTTGGACAGGAGAAGGACAGTTAAGTGCTATTTCGGAAGGTAAGTCTTGGTATGTAGCTTTACCTAATGTTGTTTCTCTTGCAGTGGCAAAAGCTATTAAAGATACGGAAGTTATATTGAAATTGAATGTTGAATTAGGTTACGAATGGATTGTTAGTAACACTTGGTACGGATGCCATTAAAAAATAAACCCCTTAAAGTTAATTCTTTTTGGGGTTTTTCTTTTTTTATCCAATTTGTTTTTCTATATTTGCAATCTAAATAAAAAACTATGAAAGTAAAAATATTAACAAGTTTTCCTAAGAAGACTTTTGAAGTGGATGAAGTTTGGTTCAGTGCCGACTTACACTTAGACCACGAATCTGTTATTAAACATGGACGTAAGTTTGACAGTGTAGTGGAAATGAACGACACTATCATTCATGAAATTAACAAAGTAGTTAGAGAGAATGATTTACTAGTTCTTTTGGGAGATACTTTGATGGGAGAGAAAGATTATGAAAGTTTCTTGAACTCTTTGAGATGTAAGTATGTTATCATGTTGTATGGTAATCATTGTAATATTGGTAAACTTCAATCAATTTGGTTAGAGAATACTAAGCTGCTTTATCAAGGGTATTATTTGGAACTTAATGTTGAAGGTCAAATTATTTGCTGTTCTCACTTTCCCCAATTTAATTGGAATTATCAGGACGATGGTAGTTGGAGTTTACATGGTCATTTACATTCAGATGAGAATCCGGTTTTAAGAGAGATTCACAAATATAAGTCTATGGATGTGGGAATTGATAATTATTACAAAATGATGGGAGAATATGGTTTATTTTCCTTTAATCATGTGAAGCTTTTATTAAGAGATAATTTAATTATGAAAAGACATTAAAACACTTGCACATGTCATTTCCTTTTTATATATTTGTCAAACAAAGAACGGAGTTCAAAAATCAGAAGCATGGAAAAACTATTAACAAAGAAACAAGTCACAGACGAGGTTACTGCATTCATTAAAGCTTACCGGAAGAGAGACGAATATGAATGTATGTGGCTTATTGACGATTTACAGATAGGCGACGAGTACTTTTTTGTAGAGGTAATACGAACACCTACAAGATTTAAAGACAAGATGTGTCAAGTTACAGGAGAGTGGTCTGAAATAAAAGTTGAAGAGGGTAAATTTAAATTAGAGATGTCTATATTTAAAGGAGAAGATGATGAAAATCCTGAAAATCACAACCCTTCAATAAATATAGAAGGTAACACGACAACTGAAATTGCAGATTTCCTAGCTTTCGAGTATCACAGACGAATTTTAAAACGAGTTAAATAAAACAACATGAAATTAAAAAACAAAGTATCAGTAAATCTTGATTGGGATGGAGATACAGCTTCTTTAACAGAAGAAAGAGTAGAAAAATTAATTGACGGGGGATTGGTAGACTTTACTTTAGAGGTAGAAGTAGAAGAGAAAACATATCGTAGTGGTTCACATGATTTACCGGACGATGTGGAGGTTGTTGTATCGCATATCGCAATATCAGATGTTAGAGTTTTTGACCGAGATGATGAAGAAGTTTTCTTGTCAGATATTGAAGTTTATGAAATGGGAGAACATATTCGTGAATCAATTATATTCTAGTTATGAGTAAGTTAGATAGATTGTTAGATTATTATGGGGAGGAATCTCTTCTGATAGCCGATGGTTTTGACGAAGCTATTATAGGAGTTGAAGAAAATTCTATGCGAGTTATTTACTCAGTTTCTAAGTGTATAGATATTCTTGGCGAAGATATGCCGATAGACGAAGCTTTAGAGTATTTCTATTATAATGTGAGTGGGAGTTATATGGGTAAAAATACACCAATTTGGTGTGAAGATTTAATATTTTAATTATGAGTACATCTTGGGAAGGTGGGACATATGAGCCCACATTAGTATTAGACGGTAAAATGGTAATAGTTGAGAATATAGGAGTGTACGATGGAAGTATCCCTACAACTTACAGAAGAGAAGTTATTCTTCACTTTGACAGTGAGGATAAGGCGGCAGAATATTATTATAAAAAACGGTAAAATGGAAAGAATAGATAATGTTTATGAAGTCACTAGGAGACTTTTAGGAATAATTGACCCTGCGGGGGACGCTTCTGTAGATGGTATTAGATTTGAGAATTTAGAACAGACTATTGACTTAACAGAAAGTTTAATGGCGGATATCATTTATGTAGCAAGACATAAAGGTCATTATGCTAATTCAATGAATATTGCAGGTGAAAGAGCAGATAAATTTATTAACGAGTTAAGAGAAATGATAATTGATGGAAAAGAAAGATAAGGTTATTTACGTATTAATGGGTTTGGTTTTTGTACTACTTTTGCTTCTCTTTTGGCGACAAGATACGTTTGAAAGCCGAGTAGACGAGTATAAGGGGAGTATAGACACTTTGAAACAAACAGAGAAAATATTACGAGAAAAAGTAGATTCTTTTAGCGTGAGGATTGATGGGACTAAAACTGTCATTAACAATATTCACGTAGAAAAAGAAAAAGCAGTTACAAATGTTAAACAATTAAAAAATGACCAATTGCAAGGTTGGTTTACGAATAGATATGGAAAATAGTTTAGAATTAAGACATATAGCTCCGTACCTTCCATATAAGTTGAGGTTTTTTACTGACTGTGAAGAGTACCGAATGGAGTTAGATGGTTTGTATGTTTGGGGCGATGCTTTCAATGAACAATATGGAGACATTCCTTTGCATAATATTAGACCAATTTTAAGACCATTAGAAGATTATAAACTGTTTGAAGATATTACAGACATGATGATTAGAAGAGAGTTTGGTTTATTGGAGGACTATCCTGATTTAGTTTTAAGGTTGTCATATACGACCATTGAAAAAATGTTGGAGCACCATATTGACGTGTTCTCGTTAATCCCTCAAAACTTAGCTATTAATTTAAACACTATAGTATGAAAAAATTAATTATTATTTTTACCCTTTTCGCCGGAATTTCAATGTCGGCACAGGAAACCACAACTAATGTTGTATTATCTTCCAAAGTTGCAAGGGAAGTTATTGTGGATTTGATAGAAGGAGATTTTTGCGAAAAAGAGTTGAAAGAAACTAAGGTTCTAGTGAATCAGTTAGAAGAGAAAGTATCCCTACAAGGAGAAGTAATTTTGAATAAGGACTTACAGGAAGACTTGTGGAAGAAGATTAACGGAGAGCAGGAAGAAGCTCTGAAGAAACAGAAGAGAGCTAATCTAGGACACAAGATTCTTCTCTATGGTTCTATTGGAGTAAATATGTTATTAGTCACTAAACTAATTCAGTTATGGTAGTAAGTTATGTAGCAATTGATAATCAGGATGGAAGTATTCAATTATCAGATTTATGCGATTATAAAGGAGACCCCTCTTTAAATTTTAAAAACTGTCCTGACGGTTTTTGGGACAGTCGTAAGTACCTTAAAAAGATGTTCAAGCAACTTAGAAAGGGCGATAGACATAAAGGACTTTATAAGTTTTGTATGTTGAATAATCTTAATTATACAGAGACAGTTGTGGATTTATTAGAGATTTATGAAGAGTCTAAAAAATTAAAAATGTGGAAGAAGAAAAAGAAAAAAACTATTTAGACACTATTGTTTTTCAATGGTACGACGCTGACATCAAGAAAATTGCTCCAAAAGGTGATATAACTCTTAGACAATTCATTAACTCTGTTAAATCTCCAAAAGAAGCTTTAAAAACCACATTTAATAAAATTGAACAAGCCTCTTTAGACAACGATATGACGTTAAAAGCAGAATTAAAAAAAGGTTTATTTGCTGTAACTCCCTGTGTTAAGATTAAAAATATACGTAATTACGAAGGTATTCAAATGTTCAATGATGTTTTAGTTATTGAGTACGATAAAATACCTTATGCTGTTGAATTAAGAGATTATATTTTTGAAAAGTTTAACAGTTGTGTATTTGCTTTTTTATCACCAAGTAAAAGCGGTTGTAAGTTTATATTCAGAATTAAACCTGTCTCTACTATTCTTGAATTCAAGGAATTATTTTGGGGATTAGCTTACGAATTAGATAAATTCATAAATTTAGATTGGTCAGGAGCTAATGCTGTATTACCTCTTTTCGTTAGTTGGGATGAAGAAGCTAAAGTTAGAGAAAATCCTAGTGAGTGGATTAAACGAGGATATAAAGAAGGAAGTTTTATCCCTTATGAAGGAGATTTTGAATCACCTGACGACATAAACGAAGAAGATAGGCAAGAAGTAATTGATAAAATAACATATTTATTTAACAAGATTGAGGATAACGGTCATCCTCAATGCGTTAAAATAAGCTGTCTGTTAGGAGGTTTCGTAGCAAGTGATTATATTTCTTATGATGAGGCTTATGAAGTACTAGAAGAGTTAATAGAAAGTAATACTTATCTAAGTAAAGATATAAACAATTACAAAACAACAGCTAGAACAATGCTTACTCGCGGAATGACAAGTCCTATTTTATTAGAAAGACATAAAAAATAATTTAATTAGTTTGGATATGTGGCTACATTGTTGTATCTTTGTGGGCTAATTATAAATCTATAAAAAATGAAATCAGAATTATTACGAA